>Ga0214543_1012606_pt1 | contig 11138 bp, 12 predicted proteins | sample CNSS2metaG_FD_160094 | JGI IMG/M metagenome (GOLD analysis project Ga0214543, IMG submission 160094) | Root nodule microbial communities from cowpea collected in UCLA plant growth center, Los Angeles, California, USA - CNSS2 | ecosystem: Host-associated > Plants > Roots > Nodule | place: USA...
TGAACCAAAAATTTAAATTGGGGTACTAAATTGAAAACAACTATTACACTGCCACGTGTCATGCTTGTAAGCTGCCACGTGGCACGATGATAAACTGACACGTGGCAGTTTTTTAAATTTTTTGAAAGAAAAAATTAATTTTTTGAAAAAAAATTAAAAAAAAATAAAAATTTCATGGCTTGACACGTGTCCTGTACGGACACGGTGTTAACTTAAACTTAACGGAGAGGACCAAATTGAACCTCTTTAGAAAATTGGAGTACCAAATTGAACATTCCTAAAGTTTGGGTACCACATTGAACTTTCCGAAAAAGTTTGGGTACCAAATATGTATTTATACCTATGATTAATAATTGTGACAAATAAAAATTTAGTCACAAATAATATATAAAAAGTGACAAAATTTATATTTGTCACTAAATTTTTGTCACTAAAATTCATTTTTGTTGTAGTGAACTTAAGAGATTAGCTCAACTATTGCATTATCAAATTGGCCATTTAAGCACCTATGGTAGATTTTTGTCCCCATAACAAAACATCATCTAATTCAATATTTTGGCCCCATCAAAATTAATATATATTTTTTTGTTACTTTATTTGATATCTCATTTTGTAGTTATGTTATCAGATGTTCCACTCACTTGAATAGAAAAATACTCTTTTCATGACGTGGAACTCATTTGAAATTTTCTCCTAAATAAAATACTTAATTTTTTTTACCCTATGGCACCATGTAAATTATATGTACAAAGAAAACTTTTCAGTTTATAATTTGGTTCCTAAGTAGTTGCACTCTAAATTGTGAATGGGTGCAAAGGCCGACCGATAAACGAACTAGAATTTCAAACTAGATGTCTTTATTTTTTATTTTTTTTCCTTTTGATTTTGAAAATAATGAAGGAAATACTTTGTTAAAGAAAATACCTTTTTTTTTAGAAATAAAAAAAATAGTTTGGATAAAATTTGATAATATAGATTTAATCTTAAAAACAAGGGTGTATGATATAATTGTTTAGACAAGTCGAAAATTGGATAAAGATTCTTTTTTTAGATTCATATATCTAAAGATATTTAAATTAGAATAAAAAATCTAAATAAGAAAATTATATTAGAAAAAAAAGAAAAGAACGGAAATTTTATGATCTAATTGCAATTATTGTGTAAAAGAAATATTAATATTAAAAAAAATAAGTGTATATAATATATTAAATTAGAGAAATAAATATTTGAAAAAATAATTATTTACAGGTAGACAAATTTTAGGAAAATTTAAATTAAAAAATATGTCTGTAAATAAGAATAGTTTATAAAGAATTAAAAGTAAAGAAAGAATCGTAAATAAAAAACTTGTGGGGAGTGTTTTAAAAACAATAATTATGAAAAGCAAAGAAAAAATTTATAGAAAATATTTTTTTATTCTATTCTCTTTTATTTTTAGAATTTATGCTTATAAAAGTTATGTTTATGAATTTAAATAAATTTGAAATTTTTATAATAAGAAAATTGGAACAATAGGACCATATCATTTAATTCAATATTTTGGCTCCACCAATTAATAGATAAAATTATCAGAGATTTTATTATAATTTTTTACTTGAAATACCATCTTATAATATGTTCTAGGATGTCTACTTATGAAATTTCAACCCAAATAACATACTTTGCCTTTTTCCCCAATGTAGAATGTAGATTTTATGTGTATTTTTTCTTTAAAATATTACCTTTAAACATGAGAGGCCCAATCTTATGGGCTTTGTGGGCTTAATGTTGGAGGCCTAATCTGCTAAAGAGTTTGCTCGATCTTTTGCTAATTCTTCTAAGATACGTCTATGAAGTAGGGTTTTGATACTTATTTGTTTACCAACAAGTGCACTACTTTTGGACATGTGTCCTGCTATTTAGGTGCCTACTTTTGGTGTTTGTTTTACCTGGGTTGTTAGGTACCCGGTATGGACTCTTGGATACAACCGATAACTAATCGGTTATCGATGTGTATTAGGCTTTCCAGCCTTCTATGGGGTTATTATGTTTCAAGGCTTATGGTTGACCTTCCTTTGGGGATTGGACAAGTTCCTAGCCTAAGGTCAAGCCGTTGGTTGGGAACTAGTTGCTCTATATGATACATCAGCCCCCCTTGTAACACCCTAGGTGGATATTACTTGATAAAGCAAATTTATATAAAATATGGAATTCAATAGTGCATATAGTTCCCAAGCGCGAGAAAAATTTAAAACTTATATCGTGTGAAATAGAAATACACCTCAAAGGCCATATACAATCCATAATTCAAAAGCCAAATAAATGAAAATAACAAAATGTTGGAAAACAAGTTAAAAAGTAATCCCCATAGCTAGCCTAGCTCCACCACTACGCATCAACATCCTCACCTAAATTCATATATACTCTCGTGTGACAAGTCACACAATCATCGCCAAACACAAATAGAAAGGGTGAGTTGAAATAAACAATCATACATAAATAATGATACTTACATCCACTCCAAAGTGATTTAGCCATTTACTTATTCATAGATTCCTTTATACCATGTCATCCCGATCTCATAACCTATATGAGAAGAATGTGCACCCAACTTTGGTCTTAGGGATTATCATGCTTCCACAAACCTGCCCGCTAGTGGTCTAACTCTACGAACCTCCCCGCTCGTAGTCCAAGTATACAAACTTCTCTGCTCGTAGGCCAACATGCGTGAACATTCCAACTCAAGTGTGAGCACGAAACAAACAAACATCCTCGCTCGTATCCCCACAAAAGAGTACAACCAATACGAACTTCCCCATCTGCATTAATCATGCATTTCCAACTCCATTACGAACATCCTCGCTTGTAATTTAATCAAGCATATCCCAGACCAAACAATCACAACCACCCATGCAAAACCCTCCACAAAAAGCCCTTGCCCCTGCACTATTGCCTAGTGCAGCCTAAGCATCGTCAAGCGAAACTATGCTCTAAACCTTTTGGTGGTACCTCCACGCCACCAGGCACCAAGCGCTCCAGGAATTTCTCTGTTTGTAGTTATCGTTTGGCGAGACCATCCCTGCCGCTAGTCGCCACACCAGTAAAGTGTATTTTACTGGTTTAAGCCCAAGAGAATGCATTTGAATATACCAAGGAATCAAAATCACACTTCCAGAATGTCAATTACATATTATTACAATTCAACATACCTCAAATTTCATCATCATAATGCCTAAGTACCATTCAAGCATAAGCATTCCTACATTCAAAATATGGAAATATTACATCACTTAAGTGCAACCAAGACTATACATCGAACACGTGACCCTATGTGACAACAGTCCAATTATGCATATAATTATACCAACCTCAAAAGTACCTATGATATTCTTTCATCCTAATGCAACCTAACCAAAAATCATGATTTGTCCAACTATGTGATCACATATATCCATACATAACTTTATCTTAGTAGCATTTTGATATTAACAAGAGATCATACATGCATTTTAAATACATCCAAACAACCACCCCTGAAACTTCTAAATCATGCAAGTGTTTTAAAGAAGCTAACAACACCTACTACAACCATTTCCTTTCCATAACTCATACCTATTTCAAGTTCAATATTATTCCATATTCCTAAATCATGCATTAAACACATCCATGTTTGAACATGTTCATTATATCATCATACAATTTTAAGTGTCCAAATGGTCCCCAACCTAACTCCACTTCGTTGTGAACACAGCCAACTGAAAGTGTCTGCTGGTCAACATCTATCGCTTGGCGGCATCCATGTACCGCCAAACGGTGCTTCAGATTTTGGAATTCCAAAATCCTCTTGCACCTGCTTGAAACCTTAAACATCTCCGAACGCAATTTAATTATTTATTTGCACGTCAATCACATTCAATCAAGTATCCAGCATGCATACATACTCGATTAATCCAAACACTTGCTAAATAACCAAATTCGTAACATGTACAACACATTTCACATTCATCCCTAAACCCTCACGAAACCTTTATGTTTATGAAAACCCCCAATCATCAAATATTCATCAGAAAGGAACATTCTTAGTGATGTATACAACTAAACAACCAAGTAAAAGAACTAGAATTTGCAATAATCAAAACATATCACAGAAACATAAAAAAATGTGGATTGCACCAAAACTAGTTCATATCGCTTGGCGGACCTTCATTGTCTCCAAGCAGTTCTTCACAGAACCTAGAAATTTGGGTGAAAATAGGATGAGTTATAGGTTGAAGCCCAGAAACATAAAAAAGTAGCGTATATGAAGGAAAATTAAGGCACCCAAACCATAGTATAACACAAAACACATTGTTCAATGTAAAAGCACGTAGGGACAACTCCCCTTACCTAGATTCTTTGCTCTAAATGCGTTCTTAGTGATCTTTCCTTGTCCCCAAAGCCTCAATCCTTGCCTCCACTCCAAGACTCTCTTCCAACACTCAATTTCTCTTCCTAGGTCACAATTTCACTATTCTCTCTCACCCTCCTTGCTGCCACACTCAATGACCCTCTGATTACTCCCTTAGACTCCCATCTCCCTCATTTCAGCCCAAAATAAGTAAAAAAATAATAAAAACTAAGGGTTAATTGCCATTTACTTGAGTATTTTACTCCATCACAATTGCCCTCACTCCACCCTTTTGGCTTCTCAGAGAATTTCTAATATTTCTAAATTTTCCACCAATTAGCAAAAATACTAAAACATGAAAAGGAACTACTCATGCTAGCCAAGGTTCAAACTCACATCCCTCCAACCCATCAAGCATATGCACAACCATCAAACCAATACATGTTTCATGCCAATTCATGCACACATAGAATAATCAATCATGTTTCCACATTCAAAACATATGTGCAAAATAAAACACAATTAAACATCATACTAATGGCATACACAAGACTCAAACCCTAGTCTTCTCACACCACTTCACATGCTCAACCACTTGAGCTACCATTGTTCCTCTTCCATGACTTGTAAAGTAATTCTCTTAGAGGTACTTTGAACCCACAATTATTGGTAATTAATTATTTATTATCTATTTAAACTTCACGACTCTTAAATTCTCCCCCCTAACTTAAAAGAATTATCGTCCTCGAAAATTATACTTATCAAAAAATAAGTGTGGGTAGGATTTCCTCATGACATTTTCTATCTCCCATGTCGCCTCTTGTGTAGCTTCATCCCAAAGGACTTTTATTGTTTGGATCTCCTTCCCTTACAACTTCTTGACCTAAGAGTCTAGTATCCTTATTGGGCTTATGTCAAAAGTAAGATTCTCCTTGAACTGGACATCATCCGCCTCTAACACATGAGTGAGACTTGCAATGTATTCCTATAATTGAGACACATGAAACACATTGTGCAAGTTTTCCAGATTTGGTGGTAATGCGATCTCATATGCCACCCGACGGATCCTCCTTTTAATATGTTAGATCCGATGCAACTTTCTGGAATTGATTGCTCTCTCAATGCCAGTAGTTGGGGTAACCTTGAGGAACACATGATCCCCTGCCTCAAACTCTAATGGCCTTCTCCTTTTATTTGCATACAACTTCTGCCTGGTCTCCATCGCACGCATCTGATCCTGAATCAGTCTAACTTTCTCCATTATCTGTTGTAACAATTCATGTCCAATAGTAATTGACTCCCCGTCCTGGTACTAATAGAGCGATGTTCTACACCTTCTCCCATACAAGGCCTCACACGGTGCCATCCCAATGCTTGAATAGTATATTTTAGGATGTCCACCCATGTGAACTTTCGACCTAAATAAAGTACTTTTCCTTTTTCCCCAATGCATAATGTAGATTCTATATGCATTTTTTTGTTTAAAATATTACCTTTAAACATGGGAGGCCCAATCTTGTGGGCTTTGTGGGCTTAACATTGGAGGCCCAATCTGCTCAAGAGTTTGTTCAATCTTTACCAAAGTCTTCTAAGTTACGTCTATAAAGTGGGATTTTTATACTTATCGGTTTTCCAACAAGTGCCCTACTTTTGGTCAAGTGTCTTTCTATTTGGGTGCCTAGTTTTTGTGTTTGTCTTATGTGGGCTGTTAAATACCCAATATGGACTCTTAGATACAACCGATAACTAGCCGGTTATAAAAGGTGTATCGAACTTTCCAACCTCTTATGGGATTATTCTACTTCAAGGCTTATGGTTGACCTTCGTTAGAGGGATGGACAAGTTCCTGGCCTATGGTAAAGTCATTGGTTGGGAACTGGTTGGCCCTATATGATACATAAGCCCACCAGCCTTCTGTAAATTTTGTTCGCTAAAGGTTTGAAAAGTCTTATTGGTCTTATTTATATGTTATGCGGACCTTTTGAGGTTTGTGCAAGGTCGAGTAGTTTATGGTTCCTATTTTTCTATCTGTTGTGTCCACGAATTGTTTCTTATAGAAAAATTAAAATTCCAAAATTTCTATTTTATTTTGTCTACCTCCCTATGGGTATGGTAGCCCCCCAACCTCAAAGAGTGTAAATGACGTAGAGGCTTTATTAAGGGTGTGATATGACATGATAGGACTAAGGGGAAGGTGAGGAGGCTTGGCTTGGCTTGAAGTTGAAAAGTTTTAATGTAAAATTACGCACTGAGTTTCACACAAAAATTGAAAGAAGTAGGGAAGATGTAGAGTCATAGTATGGCTTGCATTACTGTGGTGTTGGTTGAGATGTAATGATACATTATGATGAGTAGAAAGATGAGGGGTTAGTGGGATTTGCGGTAAATAGGAGATCATTTGTGCTTATTTTGTTATTGAGCGATCATACTTTTGTCTCTACTATTGAGATATCTTAGAGAAGAAAATTGTATTTGCCAATAACCATCTAGCTATAAGGTATGCCTTATTCTGGTTCGAGTAAGGGATCTGTGAATGGGTTGGGTAGCTAGGATAGTTACTTTTTCTTTGGATGATTCTATGTCTAGGACCGATGGACTAGTGATGGAGACCGAGAACAATCTACGATGTAAAGTGGGGTAGGAGTGAGTCAGAGGGTAGTTTTCTTTGTATAGGTGGTCTATGATACTAAACTCATGGCTTTAGAGTATTTATGTTTTTTAGAAGGGTTTATAATCGGACATAGTATGTTAGAGAGTGTGGGTGTTGTTGATAATGTTTGCAATGGCCGAGAATAGTATTTTGAGGAAGTTTTTATATGTAGATGTGGCATTTTGTTCAACTACATGTGATGTTGCCTTTTGACGAGTTCACTATGGGTATGCTCTGTCTTCTAAATCTTGCGTCCTTGCAACTACATCGAAATAGTTGGGGCTACCTTCAGGCCTTTAGGTTGCTTTGCTAGCATTGTTCTTACGTCCATCTCTTGAGTGTTTCTCATACTTTAATGCTACCTATCATAAGGATTTTGTTACATGGTTATCGTTAGTTAGTCGGCCAAGTGTTAGTGTTTTAGATTCCTATTCCCAATCTTTTAAGCATTTTAAAGATGACTTTTTAACGGGTTGTGGTGAAGTCGATTGGTCAAGCATACTTTCACAATGACAATGGCAAGCTAAAATTTCCTTTTTGGACCGATAACCCGTGAAGATATAAGGACATGACGAAGGCTATGTTGTTGATGGAGGATAAAAGGATACTTGAGAAGTTTCCCCGCAAGTTTCCTACTAAGAGTTTAATTATAGTGTATTTATCTACATAACTAGTTGTTGAATTGCAAGGTAATTTTTAACTTGTGAATTTGGTTTGTGTTTGCGTTTGTTCTGAACAGGTCCTAGGTGAACTTGTTGAGGAACTTGAGGCCCCAACTGCCTGATGAAACCAAGAAGTTCGAGGAGACTAATGTCCCTAAATTGAAAGGGGCATTGGTGGATACTCACTATCTTGAGAGTAGTAAGAGAAAAAGTAATCCTTTTACTTAGAGGGGTGTTGGAAAAGAAAAAAAGAAGTTGAGGGTCGAACTTCTTGGTCGTGGGGGGAGCTCGGCCTCAAGGAGTAAGTTGGTGGAGTTTTAAGGTCTAGAGAAGCTAGAAGTCAACGTCTGCAAAGGGATGGAAATTAATCTGGATGAGGATGTGGTGAAGGCTCTAGATGAGATGGAGACGAGTGTCGCTATTCGAGCCATTCTAGAGTTTAACATTAAGGCCTTATTGATAGGCCAGAAGGTAAGCAACTTGCTACAAAAGGAGTTGAGGGACAGAGATAAGTCGAAGTTGGCGGAGGATTTATCTTGGGTTCAGGCCAAGTACGAAGAGGAGAAGGCAGCCTGGGTAAGAGGGAGACAACTCTAGACTATAAGGAAAAATAGTTAAGGACATGGAGAGTGAGGTGCCTAGATTTTGAGATAAAAGCTAAAGACAAGGAAAAAGAGTTAAAGGCACAGGTGGACACATGCAAGGGAAGAGTTACTGTGGAAATTGAACTGATGGATCTTAAGAAGTATGTAGTGGCCAAACGTATTAATGGCTTCAACAAGGCTCTTCAGAAAGCCGAGTTTTTCTATAGTGAAGTGTTAGTAAAGGATACATGATTCAATGTGAATAAGAACATATATGGCAATTCTATCATTCATGAAGATGAAATCGAGGTGTTGAAGGTTATTGAAGATCCTTAGACGACCATTGATACGACAAACGCCGAGGATGTTGTTTCGGTTGGGCATACAACTAGGGTGAGCCCTTCTCGTTTTGGTGATGGTGATGAAGAGTTGAGCAACGCCGAGGTAGAGATTGTAAGAGGTGTTTGATATGCTAATTTCCATTAATCTTTTTTTAATGGTTTTGTATTTTTCTTTATTCCTTTTGCATATGGTCGGGTACTATAACAACCATTTGTTTTGTATATAAAAAATGTTACTTTGCTACATGAAATTTCTTCTTTCAGCATTTTATTTTGTTGTTTAATATCCTTCGCATTAATGAGTGAAGGCATTCATGTGCTAATTTTGTGCGACTAGAACTATTTAGGCAATCGATGTGTAGTATGGAAAATTATTCGTCTGACTAGGACCACCTTGATAAGCAATAAGGAATGCGTAGAAAGTTATTTGTTTGACCAATATCACCTAAGTAGATGGCAGTGAATGCGTATAATTTTTTTTTACCAGGACCACCTAGGAAGGCAATAGAGAATGCTTATAAAAATATTTGTTCGACTAGGACAACCTAGGTAGGCAGTAGGGAATGCACAGAAAATTATTTGTTCGACCAAGACCGCCTAGGTAGGTTGTAGGGAACATGTAAGACTTTCATGCCAACAACACATGTAATTTAGATAAAACCCTCATTTTATTTGATGAGAGTTCCTCGTTAAAACCTTTTTGGCCAAAACACTCCTTAAGGATAAAAGTTTGGGTAGGGAAAAAGAGTACACCCATGGTTACAATTCTCTCAGATGATCGAGGAATTTTAGCCAAAATATAAATTTAAATGCATTACATTTTAGGTGTTTTGTATGAGTTGACCTCCTCCAATTGATATGCTCTTTTGTCAATGTCTTCACTCACTCGAAATGGTCATTCCCAATTGACAGAGAAATTCCCTTCCATTTTCCTTGTGTTACTAGCCATACGCCATACTAGGTCTCCCTTCACGAAGTTCTACGGTTGGAGCTTGGAGTTGTATTTTCTAGCTGCCCTTTGCATAGAGGCCATATCTCGGATTTGTGTTTTCTATTGTTGTTTTATTAGGAGGTTGAGGCTTGTGCTGAGGTTATCTTGGTTTCGATACTTGTCAAAATTTTGTCACCGTAGGGAGGGCTCTCCTATTTCAACGGGTATCATAGCCTATGTGCCAAACACCAAGTTGAAAGGGGACTCATGTCTCAAGGACTAGGGGGTACATCGAAAGGTCCACAAAACTTCCAACAGACCTTTTGGCCACCTTCCATTTGATGAATCAAGTATTTTCTTCAGCTTGACGATGATGACTTTGTTAGCGGCTTTAACTTGGTCGTTGCTTTACTAGTGTTCCATAGAGCTAGTATTATGTTTGATGTCAAGGCCCGTATAGAATTTGGACAATTCCTTGTCTATTAACTACCATCCATTGTCTGTAAAATTCTATAAGGTAAACTATATCGATAAATGATATTCTTCCAAACGAATTGTTGAACTTGTTGAGTTGTGATAGTTGCTAATGGTTAGGCCTCAATCAATTTCATAAAGTAGTAAATGCCAATTATCAAAAACTTGACCTGCCCTTTTCTCGGGGTAAAGGATATGAGGATGTCCATGCCCCATTTAGCGCACGACCACAGGTGAAAAACATGGTGTAGTTCCTCCTATTTAACATGGGTAATGTTTCTATGTTTTTTACAAGGTACATATTTCTTGACATAAACATTGTAGTCTGCTTCCATGGTTGGCCAGAAGTATTCAGCTTGATGGATTTGAGTGGCCATGCTCCGAGATCCGAAATGATATTTGTATATTCGTTTGTGCATTTCTCTAATTGCGTATTTTTCTTGTTCCTTAGTGACAGTGGCGGATCTTGACAAAAAATGTTGGAGGGGTCAAAATAATATAATTTTGAGATCATTAGATTCAATTATTAGTATAATGCTTCAAAAAATGACTTATTTAACTGAACATTTTTTATCATTAGTATAATGCTTCAAAATATGTGAAGAGGTAGAATCTATCTTGTTTTAATCAATAATTTCATTTTCACCACTCTTAAACAATTAATTTATTCTTTCATTATTTATCAATATACCTTTTTTGTAAATAATACTAAAAAATAATTGATCATAATCTAATAAAAAATTGAGACATGAAATTATTAAAAAAATATATATATTTATTATTATTAATACATAATACACTATTTTTTTTCTATATTCATAAAAAAAACTATACAAAAAGCTCATGAAATAAAAAAATAATGTTTTCATTATCAAGTAAGACAAGAGATGGGAAAGGAAGAGGATAAATGAGAAATATAACGAGTTTATGTCTAACTTTTAAAAAAAAAAAACAAAAAGAAGACGTATGAGAGTGAAAGATTATTACAATCTGTGAAAAATTAAAAAGATAATAAAAAGGAAAATAAAAATTATGTTAATAAATATTTGGTTTAATTACTCTTTTGATTCATGTTTTGGTTTAAAAATGTTAAGTTGGTCCTCCAATTTTTTTAGTCTCAATTTGATCCC
>Ga0214543_1012613_pt1 | contig 11131 bp, 2 predicted proteins | sample CNSS2metaG_FD_160094 | JGI IMG/M metagenome (GOLD analysis project Ga0214543, IMG submission 160094) | Root nodule microbial communities from cowpea collected in UCLA plant growth center, Los Angeles, California, USA - CNSS2 | ecosystem: Host-associated > Plants > Roots > Nodule | place: USA...
TTTTTTTTCTATTCTATTTTGCTGCAATTCTATCAGAAGAATTTGATAGGATTCTTGTTTTTTTATCTCTATGTTAAGCCACGATATTTTTAGGGATTTTGAAGGTTGGCTTTTGGAATATTTGAGGTTTGCTATTTTGTTAATGCTGAAGAGATTGGATGCTTCTATTACGTTTACCTTTTGCTTTAATTTGGTTGACTTCATGAACAGGATCTGTAACATTCATTCCACAGGTGCATGTTCACATCAAGCGGCATTTAATGAAGGAAATGCCAGAAACAGATGAGGCCGTTGCTCAATGGTGTAGAGATATATTCGTGGCCAAGGTGCTTGTTGGAAGAACCTTCTTACTTTTTTCTATTAATATTTTCTCCACTCTGGGTCCACATATTGGTAGCGTGCTATAATTGTTTGTACTCTGTAGAACTATGATTAATGGTTAATTTTGAAAAAAATGTACACAATGTCCTACTTGCACTGTTGATTTTCTCTATATATTATTGTTCCCTGTTAAAAAATATCACTGGTTTTATTTTCCTTTTTACCCATTGGAAAACTAGGATGCTCTATTAGACAAACATATGGCTGAGGATACTTTTAGTGACAAAGAGCTGCAGGATGCTGGTCGACCAATAAAGTCTCTTGTGGTAAGATACTTTCTCAAGACGTCTCATATTATTATTTGTCAGATATTCTTTTCTTCTGTCTCCCATTTGCCAGTGGATGTTTTCCATTATTTTTGGTCAATACTATAGATGTTTTCCTAAAGAACCATGAATTTCAATTTGGGAGCAGGTAGTGATATCTTGGGCCTGTCTGGTTGTTGCGGGGTTTCTAAAGTTCCTACAATGGTCTTCACTACTATCTTCATGGAAGGGTGTTGCATTCTCAGCTTTTGGTTTGACAGTTGTTACTGCACTTATGCAAATTTTGATTCAATTCTCACAGTCAGAGCGTTCAAACCCTACCAAGATCGCCCCTGCTCAATCAAAAAACAAGGGGGAATTAGAGGCTATGAATGAGAAGCAACAGTAGATTATTCTCTTGTTCCCCCGACCCAAGTTTTCCATACAGAGATAGGGACTTCATCTACGATCACGTTTTGACGAGCTTAAAGTAGCATTGTATGATGAGTTACTCACGTAATACTCATTATTTTGATTTCAAAATGTGACTACTCTATGTTTCTATTCTATACATGTAGTGTATGCTTAACTATCCATTGTTTTTTAATTTATCAGGATAACCTTTTGGCCTAGTAAAACTCCACAACCTCTTATTTTGATTTTGTCTATTTATGCACTTGCAACAACATTACCGTTCTGGAGGTTTATTTCTAGATAATCCATGTCGTATTTAGAGTTAATGCCATAACTTGGGTCCTTAACTTCAGAGTTAAGGCCAGAGATGAAAATGTGCTATCACCATTGTACTATGAATTATTTCTGTTGTACGAGTTCAGTAAATTGCACCTTAAGTATGTAGCGTCTCCAAAATAGAGAAAATACATACTATTAAATGAAAGTTTTAGAATGTTAAGAGGATATCGTTATCATTGGCCCACTCACATGGTTGAATAAAATGAGAAATGACAGTTAATCCTGACTGTACAATATTTTGCTTGCTTTATAAAATGGATAACCTTCTGGATTATGACACCAATAATAATTAGGATATGTTATTATCATCATATTGTTGCTATGTTTTGACGACTACATGGCTCAATTTTTGAAATGGATGAGGTAAGTGAAATCAATAATCTGGGATTATCTAGTAATCATGGGTACTTAACACACTAGAGTATGGTACTTGTAAATGGGAAACCAAAGAAGCATCCTTGTGATTCCACTACTAAACAAGAATTTGCACTTGCTGAGTGTGTTCTTTTGCTTCTTATTGTTTTGCGGCGTAAAGAGATGATTCAGAAAGTGTGCTTAAGACCCATAAAAAGATTGGACCATATATAGGCCCACTGAGCATCAACTTATTCCTTATCCAACTCATTCTTATCAATCTCCAAATCAGCACAGGAAAGTGAATACATTTAAGTTCAGCTTTATGTGCATGTTGTAGCTGCCAACATATTTAAAGGACACAACACAAAGTGACAATATCTCAATTATGATCTCAGAATGGTTAATAGTTTGTGGTCTCTGTCAAAAGCTCAAAGCAACTGATGAAAGTGACATCATTTTTGGACTTTCCGAAGGGTCATTGATGGCTGAAAATCGCTGTTATCTCCCCCCATTCACCACTTTTTCTCTTTTATTATCATATTCGCCCACAAAACAGAATATGGAAATCATGTTTCATTTGATTAAATTTGGATGGTAGTGAAAATGTTTTACTAATATACTGAAATAAAATCCGTTCAAACATAACTATGGTTGGAAAGAAACCTTCATTATTATTATAAAGATAATCTATTACTTTATTATGAACTTGACCATACATCTATTCATTGCTGTTGACCCGTTCATCCATGAATGGACAGAAAATATTAATGTTGGGTGGTGAAAAACTAAGAGGTTGATGTTGAGTATTGAAACAGGCCTGTGTATTCAGTTTCTTTAGTTGTATGATATGCATGTCTGATTTATCTTTCACCATCATGCACAGTGAATTCAATTAAACTTAGAAAGAGAAAATGATGTCACGAGTTTGTACGAACAGTGACTCTCAATCATCATGCTTGCAATATTTAACTGCCGTCTCTCTTCCAAGATTAGACTCTCCAGACTGTACATTAGTATTGAGTAGTTCTCTTAACTTTATTTATTCTTTCATTTCATATTTCCTATAGTTTATGTCAGACTAATCATTAATACCAGTTACAAGTCAGATGAATATGTTATACAACAACTAGGGAAGTGATCAAGTGATTATCATTGCAAGAAAAAGCCTGTTTTAAAGTTTAAACACACCATTATATATACAAATGAAATCATTAGACAACTACAATATTCTATTTACTACACTTTCCCTACTTTTTGGTTTCTAAAAAAGCCAACATCCATGTTATTTTACCATCTACAACTTTCTATTTGTATATTTAGAAACAATCGATCAGTATTAAAATTTTAAGGAATTTTTCTTAAATATCTTGGAAACAACTAATGGTAGTAGTCTGTCTGTTCAGATACTAGCATCCAGTCCTATTAGATGAGTGGAAAACTTCAGAAGAATAGGGAGAAATTGAGAACCTAATAACATAGACTGGTTTCCATTTTTTTACACTAAAATTTGGTGCATTGAATAGCAGAGTGCATGAGTATTTTAAAAGAACAAAAAGTGTGTGGTTTTGAGAGTAATGATAAAAAATTTGAAGCCCCAGGGTTTGTTAAATTTATTCCTTGGTGGTGAGTATAGGGATTGACAAGTGCAGGGTATAGATATTGGGAAGTTTTCAGAAGACATGGGCATGGATTCAGAGAATGATGTTTAGTTAATTACTGATTCTCATTTTACAATGCAAACTCACTCGAGCAGTCTTGGAAATATAAATAAAGGATGGGATCTTGATCTGGTCAACACATACTCTTTTTGTGCTAAAATTGTTTTATTGTGTCCCCTTTTAGCTGCACAAATTTTACCTCTATCTTTTTGTTAAATATTCAAAATAGTATTCAGATAATGTTTTTGCATACTTAATTTTTTCTGCAATGACAAACTTATGCTTATAGTGCTTCCCCCAGTAGCACATGATGTATTTGTTCAAAAAACTGCTGCATGTTTTCACATTTGGAAATGATTTGAAGTTAGTGTTAAGAATGGAAAAGGTTTTTGAATGATATTATTAATATAAGAGGAAGCATAGACACTGTTGTTGCTACAGAGTTTTCTGTGAAGATTGTACAATTATACTCTGGTTGTATATGAATGAATTAATTGTAGGTGATTAAGTACTCTTGTTTGGTAAGAATAAGTATATTAGGCGTACGTACAAAAGGATAGAGTATGCCATGGCTTATAAATGCTGAACTGTTGCTATTACTACAGCTGCCACGTTATTAATGACCAACTATTTTACCACACTTTGCCTCAGTCAAACTTTTTTTCTTATTCAGAACTGTTACTTATGCCCTAATTTATACAATAAATTATTCTCTCTTTGTTTTTTTTGTGTATCTTCTCAAGTTTACCTAAAATAAATAAATAAATGAAATAGTTTTTCATCATAACAAATGTTTTCCGTTTTATCTGTTTATTTTCTAATAAATACGTACATATATACATAAATTAAGTATTACGAAAAAAATAATTGTATAATTAATAGAATAATACTCAATATTTTTGGATAGACATTAAGGGACCGATGGTTTGTCATAGTGGAAGTCAATATTCTGATTTTAAGTTTATCAAGTGATATGGTTAGGATCAATCACTTTTTATTCGTAGTATTGCCTCTTTTGGAAACTGAAACTCCGTCACAATTTTATCTTTAAAAAATATCTCGAAGGGTAAAAGGAGAAAAAAATATTTAAATCACTTTAGACTCTCAATTTCTAAACGAGGTGAGATTATTGAGCATAATAAAAATAAAATTTAAGCTTAATTTGATGAATAATGATATTAAATGTTTCATTTTCTTTAAATTTCTATTTCACGGTCTCTGGGGCGGAACAACGTTAGGACAAAGGGAAGCCTCGACTACCCCAACCAATTTTTTTTCCTTTTTTTTATTTAAAAAATAATATTTATATATTATTATTTTATTTATATTAATTGATTTTTATTTTATTTTATTTTTTATATATTTTAAAAATATATATTTATATATTATTACTTTATTTATATTAATTTAGTTTGAATTATTTTTCTTAAATTTAAAAATCATGTTTTTTTTCTATTATAATTTCTTATATTTTTTTATTTAGTTTTTCTCTTCCGTGCTTCCGTCTTTTTTTCTCATTTTATTTTTATCTCAATTTTTACCATCATTTTCTTATTATTTTCAAAATCAAATTGCACTATAACAAAATTGAAGAGTTAATAAACATTTTGGACTGAACAATTTCTTCTTTTGAGTAAGTTCATTTTTTTCCTTTTTTTAAAGCAATTCGTTTTTTTCTTGTATGTGGCTTTTCTATGCTCTAGGCATATCTCTATCTGTTAGAGATCATAAAATCATGCTTTAATTGTTGATCAAACTCTTCTTTGTGTAAATAGAACTATTTTAGGCTTTAGGCTTTGAAGTTGTGTAAGGGAAGAGTAAGATTAGGAATCTACTCTAAGGTGAGGGAAGCTAATCATTTAGAAGTTATTAGTTTTCTTAAAATATTGAGTCTTGCTTTTAAGATTTAATTTGGGGTATTCATAATTTTATTTTTTTGTAAAAGAATTGACAAATTTATATTAGAAAAATTATGATAAAGAGTAAAAGAATTGATTCTTTTTTCAAGAAGAAGACTTGTGATGAAGATGAAAAAAAATGCATCTACGTCATCTAAAATTGAGAAACTTCATGATAATTCAAATATTGAAGAAAACGAAAAATAACTTTCTAAGGTTCCTAAAGTTACATATAATGAATTTGAAAATATTATAGAACGTGATTCGAGGAAGCGTCTTCAAATCTGGCAATACCCATCAAACCAAATTGATGAGGTATGAAAGGCTTATCTAAAATGGGTCCATATCCAATGCATCGAGAAAATTATTCGTTGTCTGGTAAAGATGATCGCCATTAAAAGATGCTACGTATTGCTTACTTTGCTATCTTTTTAGTAAAAAACCAAGCGGAGGACTTGATTCAGATGTTTTCATTCTTACATGTAATTGAATTTATTTTCATTGAATTCTAATTTGCAATAAGTTAATTGTCATTAACATGTTTTAACTTTTTGAATGTTTTTTATAGGTTTTAAAAGTTGGAGAACCATTTTGACTAAAAGTAACTTTTTTTTTTATATATTATTATTGATGATAAACTTTATGTTACTCTTTCATATATATTATTGTTATATTGTTTGGATTATATTGTCATGAGTGCTTATTTTGAATAAAAAATTATGTAAAAAATTAATTTTTTTAATTAAAAATAATAATTTATATATAACAAATATAATTTGGCCTCCCTAAAACTTTTGGTCAAGTTCCGCCACTGTCTTGATGTATGTTGGATAGAACATACTGTGAGAAAATGAACAATGTTTATGTGTTAGTGATTTATATAGATATAATTTATATTATTTATCAACTTACAATTATCATAATTCATTAGTCTAATTACTAATTTATACTTATTATTAATTTATTTACTTATTATTTCTTTTAATTAACAAGTCACGTATTTCTCACATAAAACATAAAATGTTACATTCTTGACATAGGTGTTCTTTTGTTACCTTATTCATAACAAATTATCGATTGATAACCCGGTATCACAACCGATGCATTATTTAACAATGATTCACAATAATTCCCCTTACTCAAAATTTACTTGGAGTCCAAACAAATTAAAATAGTTGAAAACTCCAAAATCTAGTCACCTACAAGTTTATTAAAAAAAACAAAACACTATTCAAAGGGAAAGTAACTGAGAGAACCAGAATTCTCAAAAACAAAAACCAACAAAAAAGGGATTTAATCGCAAAAATAATTGAATTATAAGGAGTAGAAGTTATAGTGTAAAAATGAACTTATTCTGAATCAACATCTAATGTGATCCCAAATCAAGGAAGGTAGATATTTTGAGCTGTCAAAATGGGTAATCCGGTCCGACCCGGCTCGACCTACCACGGGTTGATGATTTAGTGAGCCAATCCAACCCGATTCACTTTTTAGTGAGCCTAAGAAATTTGAACCCGGCCCGGCCCACCACGGGTTAACGGGTTAAACGAGTTGGCTCACGGGTTCACTTAATTAAAAAAAAAATATTATTTTTTTATTTTTTTCGGTCAAAACTAAATTGTAATTTGAATTAAAATCTAAATAAACTTTAATACAATCTAAATACAAACCAAAATAAAAAAATACAAATTATTTGTGTTGGATAAAAAAAACAACCTAATATGACTCAAATGTAAAACCCAATTTAATAAAAAAAATAAAAATACTTGTGTGACCCTGTTATCTGCGGGTTGGTGAGCCAACGCGGCTCACCACGGGTTCAACCCGAATGAGTCGGGTTCTAAAGGTCAAAAATTAACCCGTATTAAAATTTGTAAAAAAATTTAAATCCAACCCGGCTCGAACCCATGGTGAGTCGGGTTGGCTCGCGAGTTCCAACTCATTTTGACAGCTCTATATATATTACAAGAAGTTAGAGTTATTGTAAGAGCTTAAGAAAAAATAAGTAAGAAGATCTTAAAAGAGAACATGGAGGAAAATATACAATAGGAATGCACAAAATATAAAAAGAAAATATTAAAATCATGTTTCTTAATATTTCCTTGTAAACGGAAATATAGAAAATAGGTTTTCTTTTTTAAAGTAGAAATTCAAGAAACTTAGTTTGGAAAGTGATAAGTACTATGCAAACAAGTTCTACTTATATTTTCTTAAACTAGCCTATGTTAGTTCATCATTTCTAAAATCTTAAGTTTTCTAAATTCAAATGGTGATTTTCTTTGTCATCTTTCTCTTTTGAAAGTTGCATATTCTTTCTCTTTTATCTTCTCTAATTTTTTTTTAATTTTATTTCCAACTTTTTTCTTAGAATCATTTTTTACACTTGAATAATCACTTGTTTAATGGAGATATTATAAGCATTTGTTGTGTTCTTGTTTTCTCATTTCTATAGCCAATCACCGAATCAATTCTCTGTTATTTTCATGAGTTTCATTCACTTTTATTTTTTGGTTTTTGTTCTTGAGTTCTATTTAATGTTCATTAAGAAAACAACTCTATAATAAATTTGGTTTCATCATAACTTCAATTACTTTTGTTTGAGTCAAATAAATATATGAATCTAAATAAAGCAACATGTTTGATAAGTCCTATCCAATTACCCACTAAGTTAGATATCACTTTTGGGTCTTTTCGGAGAAGATTTAAGGAGATACAATATCAATGAGACATGAGCTCAACCTACATATAAGAGATTGACATCACCTTTAACCCAAAATCTTAAGATAATAGGTTTATGGGTCTTCATCTTTATATGGTGTTCAACTTTCTCATTTTTACTCAATATGAGACTTAGACTCACACTTAGATTCTCAACACCGAATATGACATAAAGGAAGTGACAAATCCTAAAGTTTTAAGATTTCATGTATAAAAAGTTTTATTTTAGGAAAGGGTGTCTCAATTCACAATGATATATGGTGCAAAACAAGTTCACCATTGAGGTACTTAGGGTTAAAAACAACTTTTACTTGATGGAGAGGTATACTACTATAAAAGAGACTTATACTTGATAAAGAGATTACTAAAAATTTAAGGTGAGTTAAAAATTTCATATTAGACAAAAATGAGAAAGTTAAATCATTATTATAATTTTTTATATTACATGAAATTTTTCTTATAAATTTGTTAATAAACTTTGCAAGAAAAGATTTCTTTTTGTCATTTTTTCTAAGAATTTTTATTGGATAATTTCTTTATGGATAATATTTCTACAAAATTATAAAATATGCAAAAATTTCTTACTAATATTTTTGCGAAAAGTGTTTTATACAAAATATTTTACAAAAATTTGGTAGGAATTTCTTGTAAGTTTTTTTAAGTATTCCCCCAAAAAAAATCAAAACAAAATTGACAAAAAAATATGAGTTTTTTAATAGTGACTTATACATAAAAAGAAAGACTCACAAACTTATTATATATTATTTTGAGTTAAAAATAATATTTTGAATTATATATATATATATATATATATATATATATATATATATATATATATATATATATATATATATATAACTCGTTAATAAGAAATCTATCTCGTATGTCACATTTTCCTTTTTAAATTCGTATGGAAAATTTTCCTATTACATTAATAATATTTGTCGTCAAGTTACATAAAAAATAGTTTTAAATTATATTTCTTTTTTACTTATATACTTTAAATGAAGATAGATTGATTTATCATACTAAAAGAAAATAGTTTGATTGGTTGGATAAGAGTAATTAATTATAAGAAAATCCCTCGTTAAAAACTAATTTTGGGATAAAAGTGGTGTCAAATGTCTTATATGTATATAAAATCAATGTCATAAATATAAAACCACAATCTCTGTAATCATATATGAAAAAATATATATAAAAATAACCAAAAAAGAGTCACCATACATTTGAGGAAAAATATATACCATATGAAAAAAAAGGACTTACCCTTGAGGGGAGATTGTTGGAATAGTCTAAGTGTGAGTCAAAAAGTCTTACATTTGATAGAATAGAGAAAGTTAAACACTATATAAGTGTATCACACCTAACCGGTCCCGCTGGCATATCAACACATATCATCCTTGACCGACATACCTATATCGACAAAGGCTGGGGGACTGGTGTACCACACCGGACCAATTTAACCAAGTAATAATAATAATAATAAACGATCACCATACCTACATGCAAAATCATTCCAGTAACCGGCCTGGGCTGACCTAAGCCTAGCTGGCCTGAACTGGTAACATAAGACGCTAAAAGGAATAACCCGTCTAGGACAGCATATAAATAATAGCGGCACAAGCCGCCAAAGGGAGTAGTCGATTTATGCCAGCCACCTTAAGATACTCAGTGAAATCAAAGCCCCCTGATATCCAGTGAGCCCCCAATAGTCGAGACTAAGGGCCTAGGCCAAGGCCTAGGCCCACCTATGGCCCAAACCAGGGCCCAGCCCATGGAATGGGCAAACATAATTAATAATCTATAAATACACATGGACCTCACGAATTAAAGGTACGCATTCATTACTCCATTAATCACCTGATTTGACTTTTGAGAGCTTTGGCTGACTTAAGCTTCAGAGTCCCTTCTGCAAGTAACCCCTCCTGAGTCCAAGCCGATATATGTAAGAAGGGGAAAAGCCAACCGAGGAGATAGCGGGTAAGGTGATACTTGTGCCTAATTGATCTTATTTGTTCTCTGCAGGAACAATAAGAATAAATACCCATAACACCATTGTCTTAATGTTTTTGGGATAAAAGTGATGTCAAATATGATATATGTGTGTAAAATCAATGTCATAAATATAGAACCACAATCTTTGAATGACTGTAAGTATGATATATATATATATATATATATATATATATATATATATATATATATATATATATATATATATATTTCAACCCAACAATTTCGTAGGACTTTTAATATAAAAATATTATATTTGTGTTTCCATTTCAAAATGGTTATTTTAATGAAGTTTGGGTCGTGTTTGGATGCAAGGATTAAAACGTGTTTTTTAAATTATAAAATTAAAAATCATTTTTTTTTCAAATTTAAAAAACAAAAATGATTAACTATTGTATTATTTTATTATAAATTTATTACCTATTAAAAAATACTTAAAATTTTACAATAATTGGTACAAGAAACACTAACTAATACCCAATAGAAAGAAAAATATTTTAAACTTTGAACTCATTAAATAATTTATGAAACTTTTAATTTGAATATCTTAATTTTTTGCCGAGTGCAGATGAGTTGATAGGTAAGATAGCCGACCAGTGTGCGCACACCAATGGAAATGTTGGCCGCATATCGGAACTGCTTTGTTTCTTGTCTCTGCATTTATCCTTTCAACTTCACAGCATTGTTTCATGTGCTCTGCTCTCTGTCATCTCTTTACAAACACATTCCACTTTAATCTTGTGTTTGTTGGAATTAATGGGATGTGTGCATTCTCTAAATTTAATTACTCAACAACTATCTTCTTTAATTTTCTTTAAACTTCAAATTCCATTTCACCTGCTTCACATAACGTACGTGACCTTATATAATATAATAAAGGTTAAATTATACTTTTAGTCCCCATTTTCGTAGCAAAATTTGAATTTGGTCCCTCAATTATTTTTTATCTCAATCTGGTCCCTATTTTGGGAAATTTGACTCAATCAAGTCATTTCCGTTAGTGGTGGAGTAACGGTGTTAAATGGGGTGCCACGTGTCAGCTTATGGATTTTTTGAATTTTTTTTTTTGAATTTTTTTTTTGAATTTTTTTTTTTTTTTTTTAAT
>Ga0214543_1012614_pt1 | contig 11130 bp, 5 predicted proteins | sample CNSS2metaG_FD_160094 | JGI IMG/M metagenome (GOLD analysis project Ga0214543, IMG submission 160094) | Root nodule microbial communities from cowpea collected in UCLA plant growth center, Los Angeles, California, USA - CNSS2 | ecosystem: Host-associated > Plants > Roots > Nodule | place: USA...
TATATATATATATATATATATATCGGATAAAACAATGTTTACATAAGTTTATTATCAATTGATGTGGAGGACGACAGTAAAAACAAATTCAAAGAAAACAAATTTAAAGGAACGAGTGAGAAATAATAATTGTACGCACATACACCAATTTAATATAAGTGAGGTCTTTCGAAATCTGAATTTGATGAATTGATGAGACATCTATTTGGGGAATAATTTTCTATGCTCATATTCAATTAATAACTATTAAAAATATTAAATGTATAGAAGTAATATAGTTCTGTAAGACATGTATTTATAGATATTTTAAACTTTAAAATAAATACTTAGATAAAAAAAAAGATATAGTTAATTATTCATGGGTAGTAGCAGAATACTCAATGATTATACCATATATTGTTATGGGTTGCTTATAAGATATGCTTAAATTGATTGGATATCCTGTAAATATTGTATTAATTATATTTAATTATGTATTTGAGGTGGAATAAATGAAAATGGATGAGAAGAGATTAAAATTATAGGTGTTAAGATAATGGTAAAAAAACAGAGCAGTGCAAAAGGAGTGTAGTGATTAATGAAACCCCACATGGGTGCGTGGTGAGAGCACGCTTGAGACAAGGAGAGTGAGAAGAAGGGAAGTTGGCAGCTTCCAAATGATGCTATCACAATGTGTGTAAGTGAGATAAACACCGAAAGGCATAATTACAGCACTAATTGCTTCCACATGCATGCTTCGATATCTGAGCCTCAAAAGAAGCAAAAGCAACTCACAAACGGTGTGGTTAGCCATTCAAAAACTTGAAAAAAAACGAACCAAAATGATTTTAGAGAATGCCCTCTGCCTAAGGATTTCCACATTGAGACAATCAACTTTTTTGGTTGTTCATGGTCGTGAAACAAACGAGGCAAAGAAGCTTAGGTCCTTTTTTGTGTGTGGAAATTAACCATTCACGCATGGGCCACTTTAAACTCGTAGATTCCATTAGTACTAACTAGTATGCAACACCATCACCACACACCACCCTTTGTAGCGATCTACCCTCCATAAAAGAGCATGAGATGATGCATGAGAATGGTGACCAAGTTTGCTCCCACACCGAAATAGTAAGAAACTGGGTGGTGTGTGAGTGCCAAGTCATGTTTCTCATCCTGAGGCACCTGCAAAAGTGCTTCCTGCCAATGGGAAACCTAACAAAATTTGTTCCCATCTTCCATATTTTTGTCTTCACTGAATCGATGGATATATATGGCACAGTTACAACACTTTCTAGTCTGTGCCTTCTTGCCTTCCTTTGCACGCAAAAGTACAAGTTTGCGAAGTGAACAAATTTGATTGCCTATTCCTGGTCAAGTCTAGAAAGGTGCAAGTAAAGATCCTATAAAATAATATCATCAATATTCAATTAGATATATAGGGGATCATTGTAACTAACAAACAAACACCTTCTTCCAACTTGTTTAACGATTCTACCCCGTAAGCGTTACTTTAGTTTTACACTGATTTGATTAGAAAATTTCTGAAATGCAGACCCTCATGGCCTACAAGATATATATTCATTTCCCTCGACCAAACTCGTGTTATTTTTATTTTCATTCTTTTTTATTGGCTCGGGTTATAGGTCGAGCTCAGTCAGTTTGAAGGTCGAGTTGAGTCGGTTTAGACCAAAGATCAAAGATCGAGATAAATCAATATAGGTTGAAGGTTGAACCAAGTTTGTTCGAGCCGAATATCAAGCAGAGTCTACTCAGGACAAAGATCATGGTGAGTCGGTCCAGACATAGTCAATCTGAATTGACTTAGAAGGGAAGGTTGACCTAAGCCCACCTAGGACAAAAGTCATGTCAAATCAACCGAGGTTAAATGTCGAGCTAAGTCGATCTAGATTGGAGGTCGAGCCGAGTCGAGTCGGTTCAGGCTGAAGGTCAACTCGAGTCGATCTAGGCCGAAGGTCGAGACTAGTCGGTTGAGGTTGAAGGTGGAGCTGAGACGGTTTAGGGTTGAGGTCAACTGAGTTGGCATCAACAAAAAGTCGAGTTGAGTCTACCCCAGTCGAAGGTTGAGCCAAATCGGTCTGACTGAAGATTGAGTCGAGTTAGCCTAACTCGAAGGTCGTGTTGAGTTGGCTCGAACCGAAGGTAGAGCCGAGTCGGCCCAGGTCATATGTCAAGTGAAGTCAAGCTTGGCTAGAAGTTGAGTTAAGTTTGCCTCGACCAAAGGTTCAACTAAGTCTACCTCGGTCGAAGGTCGAGTTGAGTTTGTCTCGACCGAGAGCCAAGTTAGTCTGAATAAAGTTGAGTCGAGTGACCTAAGCCGAAAGTCGAGCCAATTTGGCCCGTATTGAATGTCAAATCCAGACAAGTCAGGTTGAATGTTGAGCCTAGTCAGCTTAGTTTGAATATTGAGCCAAGTTAGCTCCAATCAAAAATTGAACTAATTCAACTCATACCCAAATAGGAGTTGAATTTGCAAAAAATTGAAATTAAATTGCTTTATCAAAATAAAAAAATTGAAATATAAGATATTTTAATTATTCCATTAAAAAAAATTACTTAAAAAATAAAAAAAATTAATTATAAATAATTCAAATATAATGTATTTCTTTCTTGTAAAATCCCTCATCATATATTTTCATATATTTTGATGTTTACTCATTTAGTCAAAATGTGTATTTCAATTTCTTGTGAAATCCCTCATCATATATTTTGACGTTTATTCATTTAGCCAAAATGTTATAATATTTCAGAACGTATTAATAGTGCATTCATTCATACGATTATTCATAAATACTAACATTAACCGCATAAACACACAATGATTGTTCATAAGTACCAACCTTTATTTGTATAGTCAACACATAATAACATGCATAAATTGAGTCAACCTCATCAGACTAGTTATTTAAATAAACTTTTGGTTTTCAAGTTTGGAAGCTTATGTACCTACGTATATATGAGGTACCTACATTTGAAGTATATTCCAATAATTACAAATAATGAAGCTAAATCCAATAGTTAAGTAATCTTATCACTTGGTTGTTAGACATAAATTGATATAGGTGGTCAATTATTTATTAATTCTATATAGCAAAAACAATGCAACCAAATACATTTCTTCTATTATTTAGCTTCATTTACTTAACTTCAAAAGTCTATAAATGCACACCAACTTAAAAGGAAGTATTTGCTTAATTCTTTTGTTTATTAATATTATTCCTTTAAAACTTTAAAATTCTTTCTGAGTTGAACATCGAAAAATTAAATTTTCATTTATTTTTTAGTATTTTAGTTAGAACTTGTGATCAAAGAATACACAAGGAAGTTTTTTTTTTTTTATGCGTCATCCATCAAATGCTTCAAAAGAACAATTTTATTTATTAAATACACCTCATTTTTATTATTGGTAGTTTGGCTGTGGTAAGGTGAAGATGTTAAGACAAAAAGTTTGAAATAGAGTTAAGACAAAATTTATCTTTTTATAATATGTAAGATTAATAATTCAACTTTATATAATAAAAAAATAAAATGAAGTCGTTTTAAATTATAAAGTTTCCTCTAATTTAAAATTATAACTATAATCTGTGAAATAAAAGAAATTAATCGTTCCAATTGAAAAACAATTTTTATTCTAAGTCACCTAGATAATACTTTTTGCTTCGTGTTTACCTAATATATAATTATACACTACATATCATTCAACATTCATTGAACCATTGAAAGTATTTAAATTTTATATTGTTTTTTTTTTTAAATTACTTGAGACACACATCTTATATATTAGTATCATATCTTTTATTTTTATTTGTAGAAGTACCCATGTGATCTAAAGATAAAACCTTAGCCCACATGTTAAATGAACCCAACTAAAAAACCAACGATTCAAAGAGACTCAAAATTTTAAGACCATGTACCATGTAGAGAACGGATTAGGTGGTCCACAACATTAATATTAAAAATAATAAATAAAATGATCTATTAACAACCAAATTATCTTTTTTTTTTTTTTCTACCAAACAACTTAGTTTTCCTCTCATCCTTCTACCAAATCTTCTTCTTCTCTTATTTTCCCTTTGTCTATATTTTTTCTTTGTGCCAAAATATCATTAAATCACCTCCTACATATTGATAAGAAGACAGCGTATATTCCAAGTCATGAATAAAAGAAAAGTATTGCAAAAAACAAGAGGCAGCCGTCATAAAATAGATTTCATTAAGGTCAAAAAACGACATTTATTATTTAGAATGTTTAGTTACATCAAGTAACACCCTAAATTGGAAGGAAAACAAAGATTATGACTAAAAAGGAAATGGGAGGAGTCATGTTCCATTCTAATCCACATTTCCTCTCTATACATAACCATAAACTATGCATCAAAAGATCTATTTTCTTTAGTTTCTTTCCTTCTTTTTTCTCACCTCCTATTCTTCAATCCTCCCAAGATATCACTTTTTCTTCTTAGACGTTACTACCCATAAGATTTACGTACAAACAACATTTCCAATAAGACAAGAAAGGGTGATGGTTGGAAACTTACGAGGGAGTTGGGTTTGCGTAACATATCTTTTGATCAATCTATCAAAACCAAAATCCTGACCCACGATTTGATGTAGAAAGATTATACTAGTACAAACTTTGAACAGAAAGTCATTCAATAAAGTAAGAAATAAGAAAATAAGAGAGAAACTATATTTTTTAAAAATAAAATAGTTAGCGTAATGAAAGGAAATAATATTGTAGGAACAAGTTGTCTCTTTAATAATTGAGGGGCACACTAATCCAATCATGGATTATATGTTTTTGTTTTTCTAATTGTGTTTATTTTCTGATGGAAGCTTCTACACACATGGTCAAATTGAAATGGGTGTTGTATGATTAAAAGGATACGAAAATTCATTCTGGATTACGATGATATTCAACTGCTTCATAATGGATACACAGAAGGATAAAAAAGTTTAAGCAATTTATTCAAGAATCTAATTGAAACAGAAGCAGTTCCCTCAAGAACAGAACAGAAAATATTGCTCAATTATCTCAGCAAGTGATGCAAGCCCACTAAGAAAATGTGGTTGTGCAGGTGGACAAAAGGGCACATGAAGTGGTGAGATATTATAAGACAGTTGAACATGATGTCTAAAATTGTGAGAAACAAATGTTTAGGGGATAGCGTATGAAGAATCAAGTGTTGTTTGTTTCTCATGAAAATTGGGTTGTGGAATAGTGTTTGTGGTGGAAGGATACATATTATTAATTGTGTTGTCCTTTGGTAATAAATAGGGAATTTGCATCTTTTGGTTTGCAAACTCATAATAGAGGAAATTAGCATCACTGATGTGGACTGCAATTTATGGGGATAAGACTGAAAGTTGAGGAGTACATATCTGTTTTTTGTATGAAAATTTTAAGATGGGGAAAAGGAATACACATGATACCAACCAAATTAAATGGTGGATAATGGTTTTGAGATATAGAAAGATTGTATTTTGATCATCCTAACTAGCATGGTTCATCCATGGAGGAGTTGGAAGAAGCTGTGGCCACCCACTTCTCACCCTTTGTTCTTGGTTTAGTTTTACACTTTTAATTATCAATTTTAGTTATGTTCAAAATTTAAATTTAGAGTAGATAGTTCTTCGGTACAAAACTATTGATATCTTTTGTTTTTAGTATAGGAAAACAAAATATAATATAAATATAAAATTTCTAATTTTATTAATTTTATTTGAATTCCATTAATAATTAAAATAATTGAGTATATGTGTGTGATATTTAGCAATTATTACATGTGAAGTAAAGTTACTCTTGTGTTTAGTAGTCATCACAGTATTGACTATACCGTCACTAACTCCATACAACTATAAACCACCAATTATTTAACTAAGTTTGATTCATGCTATGAAAAAGTGTGGGTTCGCTCTATATGAAGAAAGCGCATAACTAAAGAAGAATTTACACGACATCAAAAATAAAATTAACATATTTACTTTCCTTCTAACTTTGCGAAAATATGTGGGAAATGTTAGGACAAAAAGGAATTTAGTTATTGTTAGGAGTTAGTAACCCACAAAGTCTTCTATTTTATAACTACCCATGGATGGATAATCACATTACACAACTTTCTCTACCTTACGTTTAAGTTGTTTTTTTTTTCACACAATTTATACCATTTTGCTCAAAAAATATGTAGGGTTCAATATGATTTTTCTCCCTTAACTTTCAGTCAAATTTGGAATTAATCTTTTTTCATAACTTTGGATCAATTTAGTCATTTGTCTTTAAAAATGTGTGAATTTAATCCTTTTAATCAACTTTTGTTAAGTTTATTTGATGTTTTAGATGCATTTAATGATTGTTTTTGAGTTATTTACCCCCGTTTGATACATTATAATTAGTTGTATATATTCCTCTTTTCTTCTTTCGATCTCTCTTCTCTCTTTATCCCTAAAAAGCTTTTTCATTTTCTCTTTAAACTCATTTATCTACCAAAGAACATCTTTTCACTTTTAATAAACTCTTTTCCTCTTTCCATGAGTTCCCTCATCTCTCTTTTTAGCTCTCTCTTTTTAGCTCTTGGTTTCTCTCAAAAGTAGGAGAAACAAATTTTCTTCTCATACATGCTTATAAATGATGCCAATCTCTAATTGGTGATTTTCTTCTAATCTTAACACCATAGTTTCTTTGATGCCACCACTCACATGCATATCCTACAAACCTAGAAGTGTACAAACTCACTATATGATATTTACTACACTACACCTAATAATGAATGGATGAAGCTTTTCAACCTGTTTCTCCCAAGCTAAGTATGACACTAGATCAACTTTACCACGAAAATGTGGAATGTCATTCCCAACTCTCAAATGTAACTCATCCTCATTATAGTTGTAATTATACTACTATACTCCTAAAAACTATTATGCCTGAGACTACCATGTACACTAGAATGATGAGAATGATCACTCATGTTATGAATAAGAAGCTTTCGACAAAGGTTTTCAAAATTTTCACAATTATGAATGATAAAAAATTTCACAAACAATTTTCTTTTTGGTAAATGATTTCTAAAAAGAAACTAATGATGAAAATGTTCCAAGTAGCTCCCAAGAAAGAGAGTTGAGTCACAAGTGGACAAGCTTAGAAACCAAGTCTTTCCTAGCCAAATTTTCCTTAGATTACTTTCACCAAAGTTTCTAAATAAAACTTCCAAAACAATTTTCCCAAATGGCATGTGTAGAGTGCTCTTAGAGACCAAAGAAAAGTCTATCTACTTGAAGACAAAGGAAACACCTTATATATCACAGAAACATAAAAGAAAACATGAATTAAAAGAATAAAAGCAATGTAAAAAGAATGGTAAAGACAATTCACTAAGTTGGGCGAGTCCTATGTGAAAGTTTAAGTGACACTTGGAACTCTTGACACACTTCGACTTCTAATGTGCGTGTAATTATTACAATGTTTAGTTAAGGAAATGAGATTGCACCAAAGGCATTTTCCCAAGACATCAAAGTAAAGAAGAAAGTGAACAACAAAAATTTACAACAAAATGCAACAAACTACACAAATGTTCCGTGATACAACTATGAAAAGAATCAACAAAAATTGTCTTGTTTTTCAACTCTTTCTTTTGCTTCACTCCTCAAGTGTTTATCGTCTTTCTTGCACTCCAAAATGCCTCTTGGCAGCCTTCTTTGCTCAAATTTACTAGGACATACTCTCTATCCAACTTTTTCCTACCTTTAGGATGCTACCTTGAGAAGTTAGTCAAACTTCATAAGAAACACATATCCAAAGATGTAATCCACTCAAGAGTTCAAAGGAATAAAACAACAAAAGCTCAATTTGAAAACTTAAACTTGTAGCGAATATAGATGAGATAAGATGGATAAAATTACAAAAGAAAATACAAACTAGAAATAAGGCACACAAAGGAGTAAACACTCAAAGGAAAGTATTAAGAATGGTTCAAGAATGGATCAGAAAAACCAAATCCAACTAAGAATGAAACAATGTTATTTGTCTTTCGCCTTTTCATGTTTCTCAAGTGAAGGAACAAAGAATTAAAGGAAGATCCCTATTGTGTAAGACCCGAGAAATTTAAGTAATTAAATTAATAATTATTTAATAAATGTGGGTAGTAGAAGCCTTTATGGCATTTAATGTTAATTATTGTGACGTGGAAAAGTACTAGCTCAAATGGTTGAGAGTACTTTAATCGTATGAGAGGACTTGGGTTCGAGTCCTATGTATGCTAATTGTGTGTTCTTTGAGTTATATTAATTTTAATATGTAGGATTATGTTAGAGATAACATAATTATAGAATTGGTTATGCTTTGATCTTGGAATTTCAGGGGTGTGTGTTCAAATCCTATTTAAAACGAAATTAATCCTTTTATTTTTGCTAAATATCATTGTGGGTTGCATGTGAAAGGGCATTGAAAACCCTAATAGAAAGGGCACGAGCTTGGGAGAAAAAGGTAAGTTGAGAATGGTGAGTAAAACTGCAATTTTAATTTGGGAGAGAAAAGAAGAGGTTTTGGGTACCACAAAGCCAACACTGAGCAACCATTAAAAGCAAGGATTTCCAGGTTAGGGGAGCTCCTTTCCATGTGTTTATACGTTTGTGTAGAAATTTGGTGTATTCTGTGATGTGTACTGATATGTGTAAATGTGCCATGTGAAATTGTTGATCATTGTGCTGTAAGTTGGGGTATTGGATGGTGTTGGTGTAATGTAATTAATCCTTTATGAGAGTGTATGTAAATGTTGGGGTTATGTAATACTGATCAGGGATTTGGTTCATTTTCGCTTGATTGGGGATCAAATTGTTGTATAATTCGTGATTTTGACCTTGCAAACTATGATGAATTACTTAGCATGATGAAGTGTAAATTTTGGCAATTGGTTTGGTTCTCTGCGTGTGTGACAGCGAATAGGTCCTCTATTCTCGCCCGAGCTAACTAGGCTCGCCTAGGCGAGAATAACAGAGAGGAGATTTTGGATTGCGTTTGCACATCTCGCCCAAACGAGAGCTGCTCGCCTAGGCGAGGATTCGTGAAAACGTGAAGTTGTGCTCGAGGGTCTCGCTCAGGCGAAGAGCCTAGGTTTTGAGCGACAGAGTACCTCACTCAGGCGAGAGGTACTCGCCCAAGCGAGAACTCGGGTTTGATGCTTGTGTGTTCTGGTGTTTCGCCGCCTAGGCGAGTGTTGTTGTGTTGAGCGAAGTGGGATCTCGCCCAGGCAAGATGAGCTCGCCTAAGCGAGCCTTCACACGAGAAACCTGTTTGCACGCTAGCTCAGGCGAGGAATCTTAGCTTGAGCGAGACAAGCCTGGTCGCTTAAGCTAAGGCTTCTAGCCCAAGCGAGTTTAGTGCAGTCTATGTGTATTGTTGGTATACTTTGATGAAACATGGATCAGGAGATGCTGTCCCATGAGCGGGTAGGTTCATGGATGGTGGATAACATGTGATGGTATGAGCGGGGAGGTTCATACTCGATTACTCTCCTGTGGGGATACGAGCGAGGTAGGTTCGTATGTTTCATGCTCAAAGTTGAGAGATGCTGTGTGCGGGGAGGTGTGTAGCTTGTGAATCACATGTGTTGGACTACAAGCGGGTAGGTCCGTAGAGTAGGACTACGAGTGGGGAGGTTCGTAGAGGCAGGACCACGAGCGGGCAGGTTCATGTGAGCATCAGGAATCCTGAGTCCATGACTAACCTTGTTGTGTGTTAGTAGTTGAACAACCTTGGGGCATGTTGAGAATGTAACCAAAATGTAATCATGATAATAAGATAGGGTGTTTTCTATCATTTAATTTTCGTGATTTTTATATATATTTTTGAGCTCACCCTTTTTGTGTTTGTTTGTGGATGATCGTGTAATTTTAGACGAGAGCAGTTAATGATACAAGTAATGCTGCTAACACTTGAGATGGAGAGAGCGACTAGCTGGGAATTAGAGCTAGGGATTTACTATGCTTTAAAGCTTTATTTGGAACGTGTATAAGCTTTTGGAATTATTTATCTTTATTAGATGATTGTCGCGTTGAACATTAAATTTTTGTTTTACTTCCGCGGCGGATATTAATGAAGTTGTGGCATTCTAGCTTCTTTTTATATATTTAAATATTTATTTAAGTAATATCTTTTAGGGATGTTACATTTGGTATCAGAGCAAATGTTTTAAGATTTTGGGGAACTTGGGGAGTAAGCTTACTGCATTTATATGTGATTGTATGTTATGGTGTGTAATGATTGTTGTTTTGGTTATAATCTGAGCTGGTTAATGTGAACAGCTGAATTATGTGGCGTGCACAGGCAATGGCTAATAGGAGGCGTAGAAACAATGCTGGAGTAGATGAAATTGCAAACGCAATCCACAGGATGGTGGATGCTATGCAGCCTGTCGCAACGCAGCCGAGGACAGTAATTCCCCCTGTTAAGCCTGTGACGATGGAAGATTTCATGCGCCACAAGCCGGCGAAGTTTACTGGCAAAGCCACCCTGGATGAGGCGGATGCGTGGCTACGTGAATGTGAGAAAATCTTTGGGGTAATAGAGTGCTCGGAGGCTCAGAAACTCAGTTTTGCCACCTTTCTGTTAGTGACAAAGGCAGAGTACTAGTGGATGGGGATGCGACAACAAATGCAGACCCGCGAGGAGGAGGTGAACTGGGTGAACTTCAGAAAGAGGTTTTTGGATAAGTATTTCCCCGACAGCGTTAGGCATGAGCGCGAAGCTGAGTTCCTTACCCAGCAGCAAGGATCGATGTCAGTGCATGCATATGTGGATCGATTTGAGTACTTGGCGAGGTTTTAGTCCCAGGCGGTGACGGAGGAGTGGCGTTGCAGGAAATTTGAAGGTGGCTTAAAGCATGAGCTGAGGCGTTGCATTGTACCGCTGAGGGTCAGGGAGTTTCCTATCTTGGTCGAGCAGGCCAAGAGTGTGGAGCAGTTGGAGATGGGAACTAGCAGAGTTAGCAGATCCCAGAAGACTAGTGCTGAGGATAGGGATGGCAACGGGGCGGGGCGGGGACGGGTTTCACTATCCCATACCCATCCCCGTAAAAAAAATTCATCCCCATCCCCATACCCAAACCCAACGGGTATCAAACTTTTGTCCCATCCCCATCC
>Ga0214543_1012615_pt1 | contig 11129 bp, 6 predicted proteins | sample CNSS2metaG_FD_160094 | JGI IMG/M metagenome (GOLD analysis project Ga0214543, IMG submission 160094) | Root nodule microbial communities from cowpea collected in UCLA plant growth center, Los Angeles, California, USA - CNSS2 | ecosystem: Host-associated > Plants > Roots > Nodule | place: USA...
CAAAACTCGTCCCTTGTCATTATGATAGATAAGAAAATTATGATAGATAGGAAATTGATGAAAATAAAAATTCCAATTTCGTTGGGAAATAATAAATCGAATAAATAAATCATTTGATAATCCAATGAATCTCTGATTCTTTGTTTGACCAAATAGACTTTTTTAATGGACCAATATCAAGCATATTTAGAAATCCGTAGAAAAATCCTTCCCTTTTTTGGCTGGTTGTGGGCGAGGAGAAATTCGAACTCCCGACACCATGGTTCGTAGCCACGTGCTCTAATCCTTTGAGCTACAAGCTCTAGCCCATCATCTCCATTGGAATTTAAATAATTAAATAAATAATTATTTAATAAATGTGGGTAGTGGAAGCCTTTATGGCATTACATTCTAACATGTATAATGTGGAAAAGTGTTAGCTCAAATGGTTGAGAGCACTTTGATTGTGTGAGAGGATTTGAGTTCAAGTCCTATGTATGCCAATTGTGTGTTAGTTAATTATTATTATTTTTAATATATGTTGATCATGTTGTGAGATATTATAATAATTGAATCATATTAGTTAACATGAAACATGGATTAGTTGAATGGTTGAGCATTGATCTGACATTGGCATGGTTGTGGGTTCAAGCCTTAGAGAACCCAAATTAAACTTTTTTTTTGCTATTTTTAGTTTTGGCTTGAATTTGAAGGGTTAAAGGAAACCCAAGGGTGGCTAGAAAACAGTCTATTAAGTGTGCTTGAATGATAATTAACATCATCAATAAGACAATTTTCGTTTTGGGACTTTAATCCATTATTAAGACCCATTAAAAAGCAAATTGAGGGAGAAAAGAAAGGTTTCTGCAATTATCATTGTTGGATAGGCAGAGAAGTGTGAAAATCAGTGGTAATTGAGAGTGAGTGGATCATTAAGGCTGAATTGAGAGAAGTCAAGGAAGGTTATTGGTGAAGTAAGGGAGAACCAAGGGATACTCAAAGTTTAAGCAAAGGAAACCAGGTTAGGGGAGTTCTATTCTATGTTTTGTATGTCCATTATATGCTCGAGTAATAAATATGATGAATGGAATGCATCTATCTCTGTTTCATTTTGAAATTCGTCGTGTTCTGGAAATTCCAGAAACCACCTGGCAACGTCGGGAAGAACCGCTAGGCGACACATGCTCCAGAACCTAAAATCTGGGTTTTCTTTATGAACTGTCTGGCAGTAGAGGGTGACCCGCTAGGCAGAACATATTGTGTTGCCTAGTTTTCTCTGATTTTTGGTATGTCTGTGGTGTGATGATGTTTAGGGTGGATTTTATTGTACGCTAATAATTGACATGATGAATTATGAACTAAAACCATGTAATTGGGGAAAACTGCATGAAACTCGTGAATCAATTTGGGATTTGGTTTCATGTTATGGTTGGAAATAATTAAGTATGAAATATGTTCATGACCTATGCACTATTTTATAGAATTGTTGTAGTATGAATAATGTATAAACTTTGTATGATGGGTACATTTGAAATTATATCGGTATGATGCAAGATGATGGAATTGGGATTGCTTGGGGTCACGACTGGTGTAGATAATCCTGGGCAGAAGCAGATTTTTTACGCATCGCCTGGCGGCACTGAGGTTGCCGCCAGGCGACCCATCAACACAGCGAAAAATTTGATTTTGTTTGTGTTCATGTCATGGGGGGGTTTAATTAGGCGAATTAATGTGTATATGTACAGGGATTCAGCATGCAGATGATTGAGACATTTTAGAGAATAAAGAAGGATTAAAAGAAGTGAAATCGTTAAGGGGGATGTAGTGTAAGGGTTGTCTTTAAATGTGTTGTGTTATGTGATAGACTGTAATTTAGTATGTCTTTCATTTGGAATAATTATGAGATTCACCTGTGTGAGATTGATGCCCTGAAGTGGTTTAGATTATATGCGACAATGTTTGTGTAGCTTAGAGTGTATAATATTGACAACTTTGTGGCATGATCCAATATGAAGATAAAGGAGAATAAACATGACATGTAGGGGATTGGTGTTTGAGGTGAAGTAGATTGTATGCTTCACTATTTGTGTTGTTTAAAAGTATATGTGCAATATTGATAATTGTTGTGGCAGGATTAAAAGAATGCATTAAGATTCAGTCATACTGTTGGGACTGGATGACTTTGAGTGTGTTATGATTCGTGTAATGTGTGTTTGGGGTCCTTTAGGAACCTGTTTAATATGCCTAAAAAGCAGTAGCATTTCGCTATTGGTGTGACGCCTAGCGGCTCGGGGCGAGCCACCAAGCAGAAGAGGTACAAAACAGTGGCAGTGGCCACTGTCTACGCGAGGCACCTGGCGGCAAGGTTGTGTCCGCCAAGCGGTGATGAGGTGAGAGGGCTGTTGTATGGCGCTTGGGGCCTGGCAGGGTGAGATGCCCACCAGGCGATCTGGAATTAGGTTCCGCCTGGCGGCGTGACAGGTGCCCCAGGCGGTTATGGGTGCAATGTTGGCTCGTGAGGAGGTTTTCTACACAGCTTTGGGTGAAGGTCATGATGCGATGCTTTGGCTGGGGGCCCAATTACGAGTGCGACTTGTATTTGGGTAACACGCAGCCACTCTAGGTTGTAGCTTGGTGGTTTAGGAAGTCCAGTAGAGTGTGCGAGATCGTGGCTCGTACAACGAGGTTTTGGATGATTGCCCTCTTCAGTGCAACTGATAGAGTTTTGGTTGTTTGGGAACAACTACGGACTTCGATTCATTTTGGGGAACTCCACTTGGTGTCGCGGTGAGAGCCCATGGCAAATTCATTCCCATGTGTGGACTATTAGGTGGTGGCCTGGAGTCGGAGGGGCGAGTAGACACTCGTGCGGCAAAGATCCATCAGTGAACTCACCAAAGGGTGTAGAAATAATAGACGTATAAATCAAGAGTTGAAAGTTGAGAAACTAAGGAAAAAGGGGAAATTTCTAACATGTGTTATATTTCTGAGTTGTTTTACTTGTTGTCATATTTTAGTTGTTTATTTAAATGAGTTCACCCTATCTGTGTGTGTTTGGCGATGATCATGTAACTTGTTACATAGGAGCAGATGTTGATGCAGGTGACCATGTGGATGGTTAGCGATGGAGTGGGGAACAACTATGGGAGTTTTAGTAGTTCTTTTTGTAGTAGTTTTCCTTACGAAGAAAAATTGACTACTTTTATAATACTGTTATGGATGGGTTATTTGTGTAATAATTAAACGCTGCAATTTATTTGTTATTGGCGCGTTAACTTTGAATTTTAAATTTTTCGCGTTTTGGGAAGAACTTTGAGAATAAATGAGGTGTTTTATTATTATGTTTAGTTTATTTTAATTTAAATAAGTAATTTCCGGCTAGGACGTTACAGTTGTTAAATAACAAGTTTCTAATAGAACTTCATCCCTCGTAGATAGAAATATATTTTTTTTAGATAGATATATTTATTTGTTTCAAGAATTCTTAATTCAAGAGTTGTAGGGAGGTATTTGTCACCACAAATAGAGACTAAAGCAAGTTTTGGAATTCATTTATTTCTTGCAGGGGTGGCTTGTTTTGGTTTTGGCGCATTTCATGTAACAGGATTGTATGGTCCCGGAATATGGGTGTCTGATCCTTATGGACTAACTAGAAGGATACAATCCGTAAATCCCGCGTGCATAAAAATATTTGTATCAAGAAAAAATCTCAGAATTCCTTCGATTTTTTGGGTTTGGAAAAGCCCAAATACGGTGAATATTTTTCGTTGCCGTCAGAAAAAGTAGAAGTCTCACTCCTATTAAAAAAAACATTTTTTTTCAAAATATTTCAATTTTTATTTTTATAGATGGGACATTTTTTGATTTCAAAATTTGAATATTATAGTCATAACTCGAAGTGCTCTTGGTGTATTTCTAAAAAGTGTGTTTCACATATAATTTATATCTGTTCCAAATCTCATCCCTTGTCATTATGATAGATAAGAAAATTATGATAGATAGGAAATTGATGAAAATAAAAATTCCAATTTCGTTGGGAAATAATAAATCGAATAAAACAATCATTTGATAATCCAATGAATCTCTGATTCTTTGTTTGACCAAATAGACCTTTTTAATGGAGCAATATCAAGCATATTTAGAACTTCATAGAAAAATCTTTCCCTTTTTTGGCCGGCTGTGGGCGAGGAGAAATTTGAACCCCTGACACCGTGGTTCGTAGCCACGTGCTCTAATCCTTTGAGCTACATGCCCCACCCTGTCATCTCCACTAGAAATTAGTTCCTGGTTTCAGGTACAGGTACCCATTTGTTATAGGTCATTCGAGCTTGTCCATTGTAGCACGTGTGTCGCCCAAGGCATAAGGGGCATGATGACTTGACGTCATCCTAACCTTCCTCCGGCTTATCACTGACAGTCTGCTCAGGGTTCCTTACCTTACTAACTAGAATTAAAGAATTAGTAGATATGCTCCGCCCAAAATGGGAATGGGCTAGGTCAAAGCAAACCCTTTCATTCCGAATTACAGATTTCAGAATCAATTCAATCTCCCCAAGTAGGATTCGAACCTACGACCAGCCATTTATTTCTTTTAAGATAATTTTTTGAAAGTGTTCAAACTAGATAGATTTTGAAATTGGTTTGTGGGTTCCTTAAATAATAAACAATAGAATAACCAACTTTCTTTTTTTCTTTTTGAATCTATTTTTAAATAATCAATCAGTTTAATATTCGATAGTCACAAATTCGTTAAATTAAAGAGTAATTTTCAATTATTCAATTTATTAGATCTTGAATTTAGATGAACTTTTTTTAAGGGATTCGTAAAAGAATAAATCGAGCAAAACCCACCGATTTCGGTCAAAAAAAATGGAATGGAAAAACCCGGAGTATCCTAGAAAAAGGGAACCTTTCCTCTCCCCAGCCTAAGAAGATGTGAAAACGTCTCTCGCTCTATAAGAACGGTGCGTTCTGAGGTGGATGGCAGGCAGGCTTATATTTCTGGGTTTCAATAGGACTCCTTACAATCATTGTTTCTATCTACTATTATCTAAAAATAATCAAGTTATTAATGACTGGAGGAAACCAAGAAATAACTATTCACGTGTTCTATAGGAACTGGACGATCCTATTTGGAGTAGGTGAAAATTCTCCTAATTCCCGCTTGGGGAGTACGTTCGCAAGAATGAAACTCAAAGGAATTGATGAGGGCCCGCACAAGCGGTGGAGCATGTGGTTTAATTCGATGCCCAAATATCAAAATGACATTGCCATAAATCTATAAAATAGTATTTCCATTTATTTATCAAAAACGGAGTATTCTTTAAAACCAGAATTTATTTTTTATTTGGATCATTACTCCATCTAATTGTACGTTAAAAATAGGTTAATGCTTGATGTGGGAAAAGTTTTTCTGGTGAATGGTTTATTTTTGTTATGAGTTCGTGTAAGGCCCATTTTTTCTGCCCTAATGTTTTAAGGGCTGCCTTTGATCTAATGGGCCTAAGGGCTGGCCCAAAGACGAAAATCATACCTAATGTGCCCTAACCCTAACCACTATGCTCATTTTCGTAAAACAGAACCCCTTGCCTCCTTGAGCAGTCGCACTCTCTGCTAGGGTTTGGTTTCCACCACTGCTAAGTTCGCCTAAACTCGTTTCACACCAAGTAAGTTGTTCCCTAACCCATACTTTTTCTCCTTGGGCTGGTTTTCGTAGTTCCTAGTAGGGGGTTCAAAATAGTGACCTCATTTCCTTTTTGTGTCACTGTTCACAGCTCTCAACACTACTCTCGAAGTGGTTGTGTTCATGGGGTAAGCGTCGGGATCCCTTGCTAGCTTATTTCCAGGTAAGGGAAGCTAGGGTTTACAATTATTTACATTTTTCGTATGCTTTCTGACTTTTAATCATATGCTTGAAGTATGCTCGTGGTTTGATTGCTTTGTATTGGTGAAAGTATGATTTTTGGTGTTGTTTCTGACGTTTTTCAGGAGTGAACAATGGTGAGCACTGGTTTTCTCGCCCAAGCGAGCGTGTCTCGCCTAGGCGAGACTAATAGAGGCTCGCCCAAGCTTTTCTGCACAAATTGTCGCTCAGGCGACTGGCTTTCATTTTGAGCGAGGCGTGATCTCGCCTAGGCGAGAAGGGACTCGCCTGAGCGAGAATCCGCAGAAGCCGTTGTTCCACTGCTCGAGCTCTCGCCTACGCGAGAAGGGGCTCGCCTAAGCGAGAGGATCTCTCGCCTGAGCGAGGTCTTCTAGCCTGAGCGAGACTGGGGCAGGTTTTGTGCTATAATGTGGATGGCCAATGATGTGGTTGCTTGCTTGCCTGACTTGAATGCTTTACTATAAAGGTTTGAGGGATGATGCATTGATTAATATATGAGGTTGAGATGGAAATGATAGGTTGATTTATTGTGTATGAATTGGAAAGCATGAGTTGTATGATTGGTTGTTTATACATGATATTATTATTATGGGAACCTTTTGATTGGTTGGTGAAACATGTACAAAGTGTGAGTAAGGCGTAATTCCATGACTCTTGTAGTGAGAGCTCATGGTGGTGCCTCATCTGATGGACATAATCCCATGGACCTTCCTAGTGGGAGTAATTGGTGGTGCCTCATCTATTGGACTTAATTCCATGAACATCGAGGGTGAGAGTTCATGGTGGTGCCTCAACGGTAGGACGTAATTCCACGAGGGTAACGTGGTGGTGCCTCAAGGCCAGGACGTAATTCCACGAAGGCCACGTGGTGGTGCCTCATGTAAGGGTGTAATTTCGCGAAGGCCTCATGGTGACGCCTCACTGCTAGGACATAATTCCACTGTCTTGTGGTGGTGCCTCATTATGCGTATCCGGGTAGTCTAGTCTTGGAGTCTTAAATGATTTGGTACCTCGTGTGTGATTTCCCGTCATTATTGCTTGACTATGTGATTGAATGTGAGTGTTATGATATAAGAATTGTTACACTAGCTTATCCTTCTGTTTGCTTATGTGTTTGTGTGTGGGTTTTACTCCTTTGCGATGATCATCAATTCTATTGATGTGAGCAGATGTGAGAACCCTTGGCAGTGGTAATGACAATAGAGATGTTGCAGCTTGATGGTTTCGAACGAGTATTGGGCTCACTATGGGGCCCATTGCTAGAAGTTTTATTAGTTAGATTTTCTCTTGTTTTGGATAAGAACTTGTTCTACTTTTGAACTATTGTACTCATGTTAGGCACGGTGGTGCCTCTTCCTTTTGTTATGGATATGTTGGGGTATTGTGTACGTCATATTCCGTACTTTCGCACCCTCTGGATATTTTAATGTATGTGGTGTTTCATTTAAATTGATTTTATCTATTTAATTGGGACGTTACAGTTCGCCTGTCTAGAAAAAATAATAAACAATTTTTTAGGTATTGGAGCAACATTACCTATTGAGAAATCCCTAACATTAGGTCTTTTTTAAAATTATAAGATTGGTTACATTTTGAATTCATTTTTCAATAAAATATCATGACATTTATATTATATTCGTCTATAATTCTTCGAGTTTTTTAGGCTTACCCTCTATTAATAACTTTGGAAATCTCATATATATTATGACTTGAATCAGATCCATATCCAATTTTTGCACAACAGAGTTATGAAAATCCCCGAGAAGCAATCGGTCCTCTAACAGCATCTAGGGTTCCTCGAAGCATGTGATATCTCACACCGGGTAAATCTTTAACCCCCCCCCCCCCTCTTATTAGGACTACAAAATGTTCTTGTAAATTATGGCAAGACAGTTCTATTTCTATTCGATTAGTATTTTCTATTAGTATTAAATTCGTTTGAGTTAGTGATCTCGGCTCAGCTAGTCCTTTCTTGCATGATGAACTGTTGGCTCCTTTTCAGGGAGAGCTAATGCTTGTTGGGTAGTTTGACACTGCTTCACACCCATTATCCCTAACTAAAAAAGTTTTATCAGATAGGAAATCCTGTATGTTATCGACACCTACTAAATAATCAAAAGAATTATAACTAGAATTTTCACGATCATCCTACCTCTGAATTTTTTTGTTACTTTTTATTTTATTAATGAAGATTTATTTGTGATAAAAATATTCACAAATGAAAAATGTGAATCAAATCAATTCAAAGTTGAAGAAAAGATGGAATATTTATTGATGAAATTATTCACTTCATCATAATCGGAGTTTTTTTAATTATTTTAGATAACAAATTGGGACTGATCTATTTTATAACAGAGTCTCGAAAAATAAGCAATATCTTTTCGGCCTTTATATTTTCTTTAGAATAATTAAATTAGATAGTTATATGAGTGCAATAAAATAGATTTTTTTGAATATAATTTATATAATACACAAAGTCTACACTATTTGGTCATAGTAGGTTACAAAGCAATTAACTAATCATTTGAAAATTTTACAATGTTCAATTAAATTATTCGGTGCCAAGTATTTATTGCTAACTGTTAATAAACTAAATATAAAAGTTATATGTAATTCAATTTTTATTTAATAAGAAGTTATATATTGTTGAGTCCTAATAAATTAAATATAAATATTATGTGATTTAATTTTATTTAGTAAGAATTATATTTGGCGAGTATTGTCATGTTATTGTATATTTTCTAATTTAACTAGTACTCCTATTTTTTCATCTTTAAAAGGTTTCCATGCTCAAAAATTTTGTTTATTGGTCTTTTCGAAAAAAAAAAATAAATGGGAGATAACCTTTCAGCCCATTCCTCTTTTAGTGATACGTTACAAAATTTTTACTTTTAGTTTGTTTCAAAATGTCAATTTATTTTAATACGAATTTTCTAATATTTGTAATTTTATGTTATATGTCATTATTTATTCTAATATTAAAAATGTAATTAATAATTTTTATTACATTTTTATATAGTAGATATATTTTCAATGTCAATATTTTTAATTTCAATAACTTTTACAATTATATTTAATTTTAATATGTTTACTAAACTTTTATATTGTGAATATATTTTTAATTTTAATGTTTTCAATTTTAATAACTATTACAGTGATATTTTAATTTTAATATTTTAATATGTTTATTCATTGATTCGACGAGTCTAACCATATGTATATATTAGATGAGTATGTCCATACACGGATTAAATGAGTTTAACAAAATATTTTAGACGAGTTTGTCCATACACATATTAGACGAGTGATTGAATGTACATTAGACGAGTTTGTACAATGACTGACTAGATGAGTTTTACAATTAAATGAGTTTTTTTCAAAGACAAGTTAGAAGAGTTTCTTAATACACAATACATGAGCATGTTAATTTACTGATTATACAAGTCTTGCAATATATATTATACAAGTCTTTTCATATACTGAGAAGACGAGTCTTAAACGAGTTTGTCCATACACATATTAGACAAGTCTATTAATATACATTAGACGAGTCTTTCCATTATATTACGCGAGACTGTTCATACACTAATTAGACGAGTCTAGCAATATAAATTGATTAGATGAGTCTAACGACACTAATTAGACGATTTTGTCTATACAATGATTAAACGAGTCTACTAATATACATTAGACAAGTTACTTCATATACTAATTAGTTGAATCTAACAATACATATTAGACGACTCTAGCAATACACACTACTTTAGTTTATACAATCATTGGTCTACATTTTTTCACATAATCTATCATATGTATTTTTAAATTGATTATTTTGTATACTTTTTTGTATTGCATAATCTAATCTTTCTATTTTTAGATAGTCTACTGTTTACATTTCTTTGCATCGACTAATACTTTTATTTTTATATTTTGGTTTAATTACTCAGATGGTACCCATTTTGGTAGAGGTGTATCAATCTGGTACCCGTTTTTAAAAAGTGTCAATTACATCCCAACTTTTGAAAAAGTGTTTCAATTAGGTCTGACACGTGGCATTTTTTTTATTTTTTTCTTCAAAAAATTAAAAAAATTAAAAAAAGTCAAAAAACCATAGACTGACACATGGGATGCAATTGACACTTTTTTAAAAACGGATACCAGATTGACACACTTTTACCAAAGTGGATACCATCCGAGTAATTAAACCTTACATTTTCTACTCTTTACCTTTTTTTATCGTATTTCTATATCATTTACATTTCTTTGTATTGTCTAAAATTTTTATTATTAAAAATATTTATTTCCCCTCAAACTCTAAATATCTTCTAATATAATATATTTACTATATGAAAAAACACACAAACAAACATTGTTGCGTGCGTATGCACGGGTTTTGTTGGATGTGTAATATTAGCGGTTTATTTGTTGGGTTGTATTGTAGTGCTTAGTAAATGAGTTTTTTTTTTTTTTTTTGTTATTTGGTGTTAATCTCAGTTTTTAATTGTTATGATAGATTGTATGGTTAAATATATTTTTGATACATCTCTTCTAACCAATATAAATAATTTAGAGACAACACATTTAACCTTTAATTTTACTATTCATTACTATTCACAAATTTATTTATAACTATAAGATTCATTAAATTTTTTTCATGTTATCAAAATTTTAATATAAAAATTATATCTATACAATATACATTTTTTATCTTAGGAGTACAGTGTAAACTTAAATGAGATGCCAACTTATGGAATATTAGGATAAGATGACTATGGAATATTATTAGTCATACAATTATACAATATGAAGAGTCATATAATTATGAAATATTAGGATTCATAAATATGAAATATGAGAGGTCATATAATAAATCCTGTATTTCATTCAAAAATAATTATTCTCACATTACAAGATGAACAGTTAAGAGACACAAAAACAAAAGTCAAGGTTCACATCATCCGCGGAATGCTCACTAATGTACTCACCATTTGCCAACAACATCATAGTTCGTTTGTTGGGACATTCAGCTGCGATATGTCTTCTACCCAAACATTTAAAACATTTTATTGCACTAGAACGTGAAGAATCATTATTACTAGCTTGAGAAGTTACTTTACCATTTGAGGACTCTTTCTCCTTAGATTTAGGAATGGTAGAAGTAGCTTCCTCCTTCTTATATTTCTCCGTATCTCTCCATGAGGTGGATGACTTCCTATAGGCGCTTCGTCTCTTGAGCTGTTGTTCCACTCTGGTGGCTTGGTGAATA
>Ga0214543_1012617_pt1 | contig 11127 bp, 7 predicted proteins | sample CNSS2metaG_FD_160094 | JGI IMG/M metagenome (GOLD analysis project Ga0214543, IMG submission 160094) | Root nodule microbial communities from cowpea collected in UCLA plant growth center, Los Angeles, California, USA - CNSS2 | ecosystem: Host-associated > Plants > Roots > Nodule | place: USA...
TTAAAACAGAGGTAGAAGAGTATCTCTATGGCTTCGGTTCAGACCCGAGGCCAAAAGCCATCCCTTTTGGCCTCACCCTAATATGCCTCGGTTCTGGAACCGAGGCAGAATATAAAAAACAACCGGGGCCAAAAGCCCTTACTGCACTGGTGCTAATTGGTTTGTTATTAGATTTTTGTAACTACATGTTTTCGGTAGTTAAAAAGTTTGCGACCGATTTAAGATTTTTTAGTGACTGAAGTATCCTTACAATGCTTTTGTTTTGTAGTGCATGTGAATTTTATTTTAAAACTTTCAATTAATTTTATTTTTGTTTTTTCTAAAATTTGAAATAATTTATTTTTTTAAGTTTTTATTTATAATGTATGGATACAATATGTGTATTGGATAAGACAAGTATCCGGTATGCCAATACGTTTATTTTGAAAATAATATGATACGAAAAGTGATAGATACATGATATAAATATTGAAAAATGTACAATTTATTTAAAAACACAATAAATCTGAATCCAAATCAAAGCATATGTACTAAAGTCTTCAACATAAAAAATATAAACTATTGTCATCATAAAAGCATCAATGCAAGACAACTCTTAAGTAATGGTCAATTTTAGTAACAAAAAATATATTAGAGATTAATTTCCTAAATAGATACCTATTTAGAGACCAATTATTGTGATAGTCAAAACTTTGATAGCTAATGTTAATGACTAATTTATAAACCATTTTATGATTGAAACTATTTTAGTTATTAATATATAAAAACCAATTATAATTTTTTGAGCTATTTTAGTTATCACCAATGTTTAGTTTATAAATTGATTATTATAATGACTAATTATTTTTGTCATTAAAATTAGTCATTATTCAACTTTATAAAGTAGATACTTCATGTATAAGTATCAATAAAGTATCCTAAAGTATCGCACACAGATACATTTTATACATTTTAGATATGAATACATGACCAAAATTGAAGTATGAATGCACCATACGTTTTCACCCTTCTCATTGCTTTCTTAATTTCAACTTCAACTTCTTTTTTAATTTAAAATTAAAGATCGACAATCAATTTCTCACCTCCAAATTAAGTTACCTCAAATCTCACTCCCTTCACTTTCTACAGAATCAATAAAATTAACAAACAATGATATGTGAAAGAGTTTTTCTGACAAAATTAAACCCACCTGAAAAATTAAATGATTAATATATAATATTCTCTCATGTTATCGAATAATAATGATTTACCACCTTTCTTCCTTCTCTATTATTTCTTTGACTATTCTTCCAACCCTCTTCGTACGTGCATGTTATGTGCATAGATAGAAGTAATGATTAAGAAATTATTATAAGATAGGGTAATAGAATATGAAGATTAATTATTTGAATATATTATGATGTGCTGGCCATTGGTTGTTAAATTGTATCTATCTCTCCTACATATATACGTGTTTAACCTAAACCAGCTTGCAGATATATATGATGATGAAGACACAAAGGATTGTTTCCAGCATATTTGATAATAACAATGACTTTGTTATTATTTTTCGATCACTAGTGCTGTTTCTTGTACTGTGTATTGTGTCTCTTTGGTTTCGTCACAATCTCGTTTTCTGCATTATGGCTACCTGTCTCATGTCTATTCATGCTGTCTTTGTCCATGCAACAAGGATTCCTTCACTGTATTTTTAGTTAACAAATGACAAAAATTATTCATACTTTTCTCACAGTAAAACTCACCAACAAATCGCATTAATATAACTTAACTAATATAAGACTAAATAATAATCATTCTAATTATATAAGAAAAGATTTAATAATTGAGACTACTGTTTATATACACATTTTTCATCAAAAATGTGTTTTTAAGATTAAACTATAATAATGTACAAATAGTGTAAATATAAATAAAAATTTTACTACAATAAAATGTCTCTTTAATAATCAATTTTAATGACAAAAAATTATTAAATATTATATCGACAATTTATAAAATAAAAAATTATTGATTAATAAAAATTTAGATACCAACTTTTAATAATTTAAAATATCAAAAATTAATTGATTACGTGAGATTTTAATCGATTAATTTATTAGAACATTAAAAATATATAAATTTATTTTCAATTTTAATCGATTAAGTTGATAATCAATTATCTTTCAATAATAACTCGATTGATTATTTTTAAAATTTAATAAATTAAAATAACTCTAAAATAATATTTTTTTTATTAATTTTAACATTTTTTTAAAATATTGTGCCTTTGATTAAGTTTTGTGTAGACTCGGTTGAATTCAAATCCTTGTATAAAACCTCTCAACTATAAAATAAAATTAAAACATTTAAAACTTTTTCAAATCGACATCTTTAACCATCACTTCAAAATAACCTCACTAAATGTTTGACATGACTATTCAAATCTATCCTATATAGTCATATTTGAAGGTGAAAGCATGCATTTAATATTATCTAATGAGTTTGACTCTTGTAGTTATTAATGCAAACAAGTTCATCAATTGGGTGTACTCACACGTACGTACTTTTTGACGATAATGAAAAAATATATATATTCAACCAAAGATGAATCATTATCAACACTATTCCCACCATTTTCCTTTTCCATTCGTGTGGCAGGTGGACAATGTAACCAGAAATAGATTCAACATTATATATCATATCAAATGCTAACAAATATATTCAAAATTAACATTAAAAATTTGTATTCATTGATGTTCTCTTTATAATCAACGACGTGAGACTTCAATAACTTTTGTATTTCAAATAGTTTTAAAATAGTGCTTTAATAAAGCAAATAATTTCACATAATGTTTGAAAGAAAAAATATATATAAATGAATTAATTAAGAGTGAAAAAGAAAGGGTGAGCATGAAGATGAAGACATACATTAATATGTATGAATGAAGGTTGGAACCCAGAGAAAGGAAGGAATCTCATTAATGGACAAGCTAGCTGGATGAACAGTTAGAGTGATAGATGTTCATGTCATGCATGCTTAAAACCTAAAACTATTTCATCAGACACTTCTGCTTCATGCAACTGTAACATCCTTGTCCCCTCTTTCTCTGCTACCAACTCGTGACAATCCAAGAATGGAGCAGTACAGTGAAGGATCCATTAATGTTGTAGTAAATGCTAAATGCTATAGCATGGATCGATGTTGGTTAAAAATTTAAGTGTGAGTTTAAATTACACATTGGTTAGATATAATAAAATAAAATACTATATAAGAATAAAAATCCATAAATTTATTATCTTACGATTTTAGACTGAGAATGGTGTTAATATCTTATATGATTGAATCGATCGATATGTATCTTCTACTCTCACGATAAACCTAACCATGTGTCCTTTGTAGTTTTCTACATATGTTAAATAATGTCACAGTGTCATGTTTCTCGTGCACTGAATTGATGTTTTTGGTTTGGTAAACTGTGATGGCAATGTTCGAAACTGAGATCTCAGATCAGTGGTGAAGACACTGTCAGAGAATTAAACTTGCATGTATTTTGCTGGTGAAACATGTCAAGTTTTCAAACTATTAAAACAAATGTGTTATATTGTTTTCTTAAAATTTAAACATTTATTAAATCTGTGAATGACCATCACAGTTTTAACACATAAATTCTGTTATTAGAAAAACTTTTTTATTTGATTTAATTATTGTTGTCAGTGAAAATAAACGTGTATTATTTTTTTTTATGTCAATAAAAAATAATAAAATTATTATTATTATAATTATAAAAAAATTGAAGAACTTTTACAAATTTTATTGTAGGTAAGATTTTTTTCTTTTAGACAATTTTTTATTATATTTGTTATTTTAGTTTAAAAAAGTAGTTAAATTTTATAATAATAGTTAATTTAAAAAATGATTAAATAAAAAAATCACTTAAAAAATAAAATTGATAAAACAATTATTTCAATTTAAAAAATATTTAGAGTAAAATAGAAAATTAAATATATACAACAAATAGAGAATCATTTGTATATAATAGTATAGATTATTAATTAAATTAAAAAACGAGTTTCAATTTAGAGAAAACAAATTAATAAACATATTTAGTATTTTAGAAATTTAATAAAAAAAGGTGAAATTATCCATTTTTTTAATAGCTTATGTTCAATAAACTCTATATATCCCTTTTTAGATTATTTTTCTAAGTGCAAATTATTAATTGGGGTTTAACAATTAAGCAATTTTTACAACTTAATATTTTGTGGTAATATATATTTGTTTACTATTTTAAGGAAAAGTTATAGTGTTAACAACTATAGTAAGTGAAGGTTAATAATTTCACACATTTATTTAATGAGGAATAGTATAATAGTATGTGCTTTTTCAGATCATTCGTATGAAAAGTAACCAATGATTTATAATTGAATGAAAAAGATAAAATAAAACAATTATTTTACAGTGTTCATGTATAATTTTTTTTGTTACAAAAGTTGAGTGAAATTGATTTTGGCAATTATGAAAATCACGATTGTTTTGTTTGTGTGTGAGTGGCATATGCACGTATTGTTAGCAGAAGCAGAGTTGCATTGCATTGCCTCTGTTAACGAATAATATGGTACTATTTTTTCTCTGAATCATGGACCTACCTGCAAAAGACAAATATCTCATCCATTTTTTTTTTCAGAAAAATTAAAATTAGAAAAAAAATTCAAAATTAATTTCAACTTAAGAAATATACTAAACTTATTTATCAACTTGTTTACAACATTTAAATAAATTTTATTGACAGCTTAGTTTTGCACACAACTAATTTACTCTTAATATAAAAAAAGTATCAACATGGGATTTGAGAAAATCAAATAGAAACACTTTCTCACTTTAACAAAAAAAAAAAAAGGTTCAAATCAAAGACCCTTTAATCTTATCCTGAATTGTTTGATTTTATTATTAACTATGGTATAAAGTAGAACTCATCTATGGTGCTTTTTTCCTTTTCCGCACTTGAAAAATGATCCATTTTTTTTACCACAATTGTGAGTGAAACACCAAAGTTTTTTTTTTATTGAAATTTATTTGATTATATAAATAGATTACTAAATCAATTAGAACTTCTATGGAATTTATTGATTTTTATTTGATTATATAAATATATTACTAAATCAATTAAAGCTTCTAATTGATCTACCTATTCAACATGTTTTTCCCCTCACTTTTTCCCTTTGTCAAAAATTCCCCTTCTTTATATCTTTTATGAAGTGTGGTAGGGTATATTTTGCATGATGGCATCGAGCAACGATATCCGTTGATCGAATCCTGACAAAGATCAACGGTTGTCACATGTCTCCGTGCTCTTTTAATAGAACTTGTTACTTCCGCTCCCCTCTTCTTCTTTAAAACCTCTCTGATTCTCTGAACAAAACAAAACCTCTTCATCTTCGTTTCTTCAAAGCCCGAACCCGATAATGGAAAAGGAGCGACCCGCATGGAGACCCGACCCGTTTCACAGCACGGCGCCTCGCGACCCCATGGAGTTCCTCTCGCGGTCCTGGAGCGCCTCCGCGATGGAAGTCTCCAAGGCCCTCTCTTCGTCTCAACAGCTTCCACCTTGTTCCAACAAAACCAACAACAACAGCAACAACCACCTTAACCTTTGTTCCAACAATTCTAATGCCTCTGTGATACTCGAAGACATAGCTGGAGAAGTTGAAGAATCCGCCACTGTTTCCGGCAACCCGTTCTCCTTTGCTTCCTCGGAGACCTCGCAGATGATCATGGATCGTATCATGTCTCACTCCGTATGCTCTCTCACTCTTCCATTCTTTCTTCACTTCTCACTTTATTCTCTCTGCAACTACTTCTATGTAGAAAGGAGAATAACAAAATCAAATTATTTCAATTTTTTCGTAGGGATTTCAATGTGTTTGTTGCTTAGTAGGAGCATATCAGTGGTTGAATTCAGTGAAGGAAACCGTGTTTTTTTTTTTTTTTTTTTGTATTAGTGTTGCTACTGTAAACATTTCAAGATCACTTTAATTAGTTTGATTTTTTTTCTTTTGATATACAAACTTTTTCTTTGTTTTTAATTACATTTAAACAATCTATTTTAGACATTTTAACTTTTTCGTTCATGTATATACAATTTTAAACCTTCTAGCTTTTACTGTCAAAATTTATGAAAACTAAAATACATAGGATGTATAAAAATTAAATTAAGTAAATGTGGTTTGAACATATATCCTTAATTTGAATATGTTTGTATGAGTAGTGTTCCATTTTTGTGTGTTAATGGTGAGAAAAGACTGAAGCAGAATGGGTGGTTTTGAGTTTGGTCAGCAGGAGGTATCGCCAAGAACCTCAGGAAGGCTCTCTCACAGCAGTGGCCCTCTTAATGGCTCCCTGACAGACAGCCCCCCGGTTTCTCCTTCTGAGATTGACGATTTCAAGGTAACTATGTCTCTCCCTCTCTTTCTCTCTCTCAACCGACAAACATGTTTTTTTTTTTTAATGGAGTTTATACTTTTTGTTTTGGTGCAAAGCACGAACACTGATATCACTGCACACTTGGACCAAACCAACCAACCAAACCCACCATGTAGTTTCAGCTTTCTCTCTTACCAACAAAACAGAACAAACTTAAGAGAGACTCCTCTGCTTTTCTCTCTTCAATCCAAACAAAACAAACAAACTAGTTAGTACTTTTTTTTTTTTTTTTCATTTTTCCACTGCCCACTAAAAAATGGATTTTTTTTTCTTCGGAATCCTCATGCTTCTGAGTGTTTCAATTTTTTCGTTAGGTTTACAATTCCAAAAGCTGTTTTTTTTTCCCCTTGCAATTTCAGTTACAAGGTTACACAGTGGTCCCCCCCTCTTTGTGAAATTGGTGAGCACCGCCTACAATAACCATTCTTCTGATTCCTGAACATGCCTGAAAAAAAATTTCCCATTGGGTTGCATTAATAGCTGATGGACCACCCTATGAGGAAAAATTGGAAAAATGGATTCAGCATAAGTTAACCATAGGCATTGACCAAAACATAAATAAAGATAAGTACAGTTTTGGACTCTGCCACGCCAAGGTTGTTACCTTGTTCTTTTGTTCAGAACAGCAGAGACTAATGTTAACAATTTTTGTTAACTTGGTTCTAAAATATTTACAAATTTTGATAAGGGGTATTAGTGATTTGGAAATAGACACAGAATATTTTCACTGACACGACAAGATCCATTGTGAAACACACAAAGTTGATGTTGCAATACAAGTTGTTGGTTGCTGGTCTATGTTGTTGCTAAGAATGGCCCACCACATGGAATTTTTTCTCTGCAGTATAACCGTTCCAACAACAACCACAACGCCACCAGCATCATCACCGGTCTCAACGGTCAATACTGGGGTGCCGGCGGCGCTGCTGCGGCCGCCGCCGCAGGCGGTGGTAAGACAGTGGGGAGGTGGCTGAAGGACAGGAAGGAGAAGAAGAAGGAGGAGACCAGGGCTCACAATGCTCAGCTCCACGCGGCTGTTTCGGTTGCTGGCGTCGCTGCTGCTGTTGCTGCCGCCGCCGCCGCCAGAGCCGCCTCTTCCGGTTCCGGAAAGGACGAGCAGATGGCAAAGACTGACATGGCGGTGGCATCGGCGGCCACTCTGGTGGCAGCCCAGTGTGTGGAAGCGGCCGAGGCCATGGGTGCCGAGCGCGACCACCTGGCCTCGGTGGTCAGCTCCGCCGTGAACGTGAGATCCGCCGGCGACATCACGACGTTAACGGCAGCTGCGGCCACAGGTATGCCCATGACACTAGAAACAAATGACATTCACTTTAATTGCTTTAACGTGAAAAAAAAATTAACGTTATAATTCGATAAATATTTTGAATTTATTTAACTGTAATATACATGACTTTAAAGGGTAGAAGTTTTTTTGTGGTAATTATTTTTCATTTTTACTTACTTCACACTTGCTCAAATTTAGAAGAACCAAATAAAAAAACTTTTAAAGTGAATGAATTTTCTCTCAATTATTGTTTTTATCCCTTGTTTTGTACTAGCTTTTTTGGAAATATATCCTGACATAGGACAACTTTATATTATCTTGTTCTGATGTTCATGCAATATTTTCAGTTAACATTAGTTCTTGTTTGCAAAATGGATCTGTTTCTGTCCCTACATAGGATTGTTTTGTGGGGTTTTGATGCTTTTGTGTTGAGCATGGTGTTTGTGGCCTGATTTTGCAGCTTTACGCGGTGCTGCCACGTTGAAAGCGAGGGTCCTTAAGGAGGTTTGGAACATAGCAGCCGTGATTCCTGTGGAGAAGAATTTGGGTGGTGGTGGTAGTGGTGGTATAGGTAACAGTAACGGTAACGGTAGCAATGGTAGCAATGGCAGCTCTAATAGTAGCTTCAGTGGTGAAATTGTGCCAGAAGAAAATTTCTTGGGTATCTGTAGCAGAGAATTGCTAGCCAGAGGTTGTGAACTTCTCAAACGCACACGCACCGGTATATTTTCAATACATTTCTATTATGTTATTTTATTTTGTTTGATTCAGAACGTTTGTTACAATGAGTTTTGTTCTCTGCTATAATTAGGCATGGTCTCTGTTTTGTGTCTGCGGAGTAAAAAGACATTAGTAAAGCAGATCCTGTCGTGTTATTTTAAGTGTCCTGTTTTTCTTCCTTGTACGATGATTAGGAAATGATTTGTTTTGAGGAATCGGTTGTTGCTCTTGCAGGTGAACTGCATTGGAAAATTGTATCCGTTTACATAAACAGGATGAACCAGGTGCGACTTTTTGTTTACTTTGTTCGAAATCATGTATTAGATAAGCAATTATTTGGTGATGGATTAAAGAGTAGGAACCCGGTTTGTGAAAAAAAAAAAAAGGTTGTAAAGTGAGGGCGCTTAGAATGATGTGATGTGAAGGGGATGAGAACAAGTTTTAGTTTTCCGAGAAATGTGAAAGTGGTGTGATAACTCTTTTTATGGTCTCAGGTTATGGTGAAGATGAAGAGCAGGCACGTTGCTGGGACCATCACGAAAAAGAAGAAGAGTGAGTCTTTGATTTTGGTTTACTTTTTTGTCCCACTCTCGAAATAATTTAACTGAATTGGAGGTGGGTCTTGGTCCGGTTTAGGGATTTGTGAAAGCTGTGGTCTTTAAAGTAGGAAAAAGAATGAAAAGAGTTGTTCTTTAGGTTTAATTCCAAACCCCTTTTTTGAAAAAATGTTGCACAGATGTGGTGCTCGGAGTGATCAAAGACATGGCTGCTTGGCCTGGTCGGCACTTGCTTGAAGGCGGAGAGAACCGTCGCTACTTTGGTTTGAAAACAGTGATGCGTGGTGTTGTTGAATTTGAGTGCAGAAATCAGAGAGAGTACGATGTGTGGACTCAGGGTGTGTCGAGGCTTCTATCTATTGCTGCCGAGAGGAACAACAGAAACAGAATATGCAACGTTTGATTGTGCGAAGAAATTTTGGGATTTGGGAAAAGAGAAAAGGGAAAGTATGATTGATGATGATAATGATCTAATGAACATGGTAGTATATCTTTTGATACATGATGGGGTGGGGGGTTTGATCCAAATGTAAAAAAAAAAAAAATTGAAATGAAGTTCCAATTATGTGATATGAGGGTTTTCTTTCTTGCTTTCTTTAATGTTGGGGGACATTTTTATGTATTTTTTGAATGGGAAAGTGAGAGAAAATCATGTGAATGAACCTTGGTGTTGTTCTTTTGCTGATTTGGAAAGAAGTTAAAGGAGTGAGTGAGTATCTTAGACCAAAGTTAGTCAAAAGAAAAGAACAAAAAAGAAAGGGTGAGATTTGAGTGAAGTGTAGCATTGAAGATAAAGACAAAGGTTGTTGTTGATGATCTATGTCTTTTGTTTATACATGTTGATCTGAGCTTTCTCTCATTGGATCCCGAGAAATAGTTTAAGGTTTTGTGAGATAGTCATCATTGTTTTGGATTATATTCCTCTTCACTTTGTGTTTTGTTTGGTTAAAGTAAAGTGGTGAACAGATATATAATATGCCTTCGCAAATATAGCTGAGAGTGACTTAACATGTAAACTATTCCTAACTTTACTTCAACATGTGGTAACTTCAAATTTAAAGCCTCTTTTGTTTTGCCCTTCTCTAAATGGTTTTCATAAAGTTTTAGTCACATTGTGTGCAAACCTAGCTAGGGAATATTTTTCTTCATTGCCAATCATGACTTCAAACAAGTAAGTCAGATTCAGACATAGTATAATGAAAATTAACTTTATTTTATAGAATGGTTAAATATGTTTTGGGTCCTTTAATTTTAGTAAAAATTATAATTAGTTTCTCTTGAAAATCTTGAACTAATTTAGTCTTTTAATTATGTAAATATGTGAATTTAGTTCTTTTAATCAAATTTTATTAAGTTTATTTAACGTTTAAAAAGATTTCATTATAGTATTTTAGTTTTGGTTATATCGTTTAACACATGTTTGCTTCAATGTTAGCTAACAAATATGTTTAAAACGTCAAATAAAATTTAAAAAATTGATTTAAATGACTTTTTGTTAAGTTTATTTGACATTTGAAACACGTTTTATAATAGTATTTTACTTAACATTAAAGGAAAAATGTGTCAAACAATATTAATAACTCAAATACAATCCTGAAATTTGATTTAAAGAACCAAATTTACGTATTTCGAGAAATGAATGACTAAATTGCTCTAAAGTTTCGAAATGGACTAATTTTAAAATTTCCTAAAAGTTAAGAGACCAAAAACATATTTAACTCAAATGTATTTGATAAATAATACCAATTCAAATTAATGATTTAACAAATATATATTTAAGTTGAAAATTACAATGTGTAGTATACTCTACTTTTTAATTTAGTTAGACTTAAATATAGTTTTAGCACTTTTTATAATTTGTGAGTTTGATTTAGGTCTTTAAAAAAAAAAGAGGTTTCTTTGCTTTTCATTCTTATAAAATTCTAAATTAAAATTTGTATTTTTTTTTTATAAAATGTGTGAATTTTATATTTGTCCTATTATTTTTATTTATTTATTTTCACCCTTTCAAAGTTTTAAATTAGTATCTTTGTCTTTAATACTCATATAGTAAGGTAGATTATTTGTATTGAAAATATCATTTATTCTTTTTAACACAAATAGTT
>Ga0214543_1012620_pt1 | contig 11122 bp, 4 predicted proteins | sample CNSS2metaG_FD_160094 | JGI IMG/M metagenome (GOLD analysis project Ga0214543, IMG submission 160094) | Root nodule microbial communities from cowpea collected in UCLA plant growth center, Los Angeles, California, USA - CNSS2 | ecosystem: Host-associated > Plants > Roots > Nodule | place: USA...
TCCTTACCTAGTTATACAGATGGGGCACCACCATGGACACCCACTAACAGGGGCCATGGAATTACGTCCCGACCACTGAAGCGCGACCCCGGAGGTCTCACCTAGAGACCCCAAGGAATTTATACGCTGACACGGACCAACATTCATAACTCAGCAATAGGAGAACATAAAAGCATATCTACATTCCATACCAACCCCTGAGATCAATTCCTCATACGCATCATGTTTCGAATCCATGCCTCTAATCATCACCACCCCATGAGTCTAGGGTCTCATCTCATATCAATACCATGTTCCTTTAGTTCCAAACCACTCATTCATTTCACATGCCAAGATCATACCCAACCCGTCATACGAAATTCACGAATCATGCCAAGCATACATAACATTCCATTATATACATATTTCTCCTTATACCATTCATTTCAAACCAATACTAACCATCCAGGAACAACCAAGCATTCAAACGGCATACAGTCTTGCCCAGCACCTCGCTCAAGGCTGAAGGGTCTCGCTCAGGGCTGAAGGGTCTCGCTCAAGCGAGACGTGCTCGCTCAGGCAAGTCCCTCTTCGCCTAGGCGAGGGCTCAAGAAAGGGGCAGGAGCACACACGGGATCTCGCTTAGGCGAGACCCCTCTCGCCTGGGTGAGGTACTCACTCGCTCAAAAGTTGAGCTGGTCGCCTGGGCGACCTTTCGCGCAAAATGATCCAGGCGAGTCCCTGTTCATCTCGCCTAGGCGAGACTGGCTCGCTTGGGCGAGAATAACAGGCTTCACCACTGTTCTTCTGCAACAGTCGTTCTCACCACACCAAAACAACATACCAAACACATTTTTAGCACACAGAGCCTCAAATCAGTCAAAGATCCTCAGTACAACAGTGAAATAGCAGTAAAAATGGAATACACGAGTGGGTTCTAGCTTCCCTACCTGGAACGAGCTAGTTTAAAGTGTACCGACACCGAACAGCGGAGTACCACAGCTCTAGGAGGAGATCACAGAGCTGGAAAAACGAACAGGGAGTGTTTACTACTGAAGCTCTAACACTACACACGACAAAAGGACCAGGAAAATTATTGGAGCATGGATTGGAAACACTTACGTGGGTCACGAACGGAGTTAAGCGAAAGGTGAACGGAAAGTGCGCTCTGGAACCCTAGCAGAGTGTTCTGTGAGGGCCAAGAGGAGTGACGGCTAGTTCTGCGAAATAGTGAGAGTGAGAGGGTTAGGTCAGATTAGGTTTGATTTTATCACCTGGGCCAGCCCGAGGCCCAATTACAAGGAGCAGCCCCTTTACTTTAGGGCAGAATTAATACAGCAAATTTTATGGGCCTTACATATATAATTTTGTTTTTTATTATAATTTTAATGAAGGGTAATTTATAATTTATTATTATTATTATGAAAAAAAGAAAAAAAATCCGGATATATCTTATGAATAATCACATTACATGACTTTATTATAATTCGATTTACTCTTAACTCGCTAACAATCAAAGATCATAATTCCTATGACAAAGGAGTATAATCCAATTGTAGGATAAAAACCAATTTATTATTTAAGGTATTGGTTATATTACATTATCAACTTAAGAAATAAATTTAAAATGTCTTGTTTTTCTCCGGACAAACTTGCGATGACGCTGCTTTCAATTGCTCCACAGAAATGCCAGCATTGCACATATTAGCAAAGAATCTTGTGTATTTCCTGCCATAGCTTGATAACGTACCGCAAAGGCTCTCATAAGTTTTGATCTGCACCAAATTTATATTAAATTTTGATCATCTATATCATCTACTATGAAGTGCCTAAGAAATTAATTTTACGGTTTCTTTCGATAAGCAAAGAAAGTGTTTAAAAATATGAGGTTAAGTATTTTGTTACTATCTGAAATTTAATCCAAAATTGAAATTTGTCCATGAAATTTCGATATATTTTAATTCTTAAATTTTAAAAATGAATAAATATAGTCATTTTTAACCCAATTACGTTAACTTTTTTTGACGTGTCAATGCATTTCATATTAATATTGGAGTTTGTTTACACCGTTTGACACATTATCGATTCAATATCTACTACGAAATATATTTGATACCTAAAAAAAAGTTAACTTAATTAGATTAAAATGATTATATTTATTCATTTTTAAAGTTTTTAAATCAAATATACAGAATTTCGAACAGAAAAAAATTTTAATTTCAAATCAAAATTCAAGAACTAAAAACATACTTAACTCAAAAATATATATCATTCTACTTACAGAGGTCTTAAAACAGTCCCAATCATCAACGAGAGGTTGGCCTGGTGGACGATAGTGGAGCATCATGGTAGAGCTATTCTCTCCCCCAAACAAGAGATTAGCAATGAGAAGAATAACATTATCTACATGCTCCCGATGAGAAATTTCATCATCTAAGTCTCTTTGAGCTTTCATCTTCTCTTCAGAATCAACCGGGGCTTTTTGCAACTGAAACAAGAAATGATTAATTAGTTATAATTTATTTTAGATTATCGTGTTCAATTTCAATGACCAAGAACTACGTATACCTCCAGCCTAAGATGAAGTAAATGAGCATCTCGTTGGCTATGTCTAGTTTCCCTTGATGGTTCAAAGGAATATGCACTTTCATTATCACTGGGCTGGTAAGGTGCACCAAAGTAGCTAACTAGAAAATCGTTGTTCAACTTTTGATCTCCGTATTGCATCACATGAGAACTCCACAATATTCTTTGCCGAACCTGAAAAATACTCAAAAATATTTTAAATTTGTTTTAAGTCTTCTAAATCATTGTGTCAATATTGTTATTACGGTACAATATATATAAAAGATCGAAAAATAATTTTTTAACAATCAAATTTTAATAATTTTTTATTATAATTTAATGTGATATTTTTTAAATAATTTTTTATTATTTTTTTTTATATTTCAAAATCATTTAAAATTTATTAAAAAAAAATTATCAAAAATTAGTTGTCAAAATATTATAGTCCTAAAAAGTTGGTCCATCGATATCTTACGGTTTCATACTGTTGTTGCAAAGTTTCTTTCCACATATTACTTTTGTCACTGCTCCACAAAGAAATTCAAACGATCAAGGCCATTAATATATGAATAATGGGTAAAGATGCAAAGCTTGGAAACAAGCATTAAAATAGTGCAAATAAAAAGAAAATTAAAACAGCAGCTGAGAGGTGTATAAATTGAGCAAATATAAGTAATAAATTACCAGTCTTCCATCCATGCAATGCTGTAGGCATCTCCTAAACAAGTAGTATAGTTAGGGGGTGCAGGAGGTTTGCCATTAGGACAATAAAACGCATAACTATTTTCATGTGGGTTGGCAGCTGTTGTCACATATATGTTCAAGTTATTCGGAAGAATCCCATCAAACATGCTCCCAGATTCGCATGCTTCCAAGTATATTACCTTTCATAAATTCATGCATCAGTTTAAATATCTATATCAGAGACATCAACTTTTTTTTTTTTGTGTGTAAATTTAACTATAGGACTAAAACTCACCATCTTTTTGTATGATTTAGCGGCATGCTTCTTCTTTAACACTTCCACGAACTCGTGGGCCGCTACGGGTGGCCCCACTGGCATGCCTGATCAGATATTATTTGCAAACTTAAATATTTTGGTTTCAAAACAGACATAACCAATGTATGTGTGTCCAACCAGCAGCCGACACAATACTAGGAGAGACATTAATTTCTATTTAAATGATAACCAATAAAAAAGTAACATAAAAAACGTGTTAAATGTATGAAGAAACTTACTCACGAAACCTGGACTGCCATGGTCCGTAAAATAAATGAATACGGTGTCCCTTCCACTACTCTTCAAAACCTTGCCACTGCCTCCAGAGAGAGCACTACGGTTACCTCTAATCACAGCGAAGAAGTTCTCTGCAGTTGCAGCTGCTCCAGTGTAATCCTAATTAAAAGGTGAAGATTATCTCTTAATATTTAAAAATAAATCATTTAAGTGGAAATCTAGATAATTTTCACATTCCACTTCAATAAGCTTTTAGTTCCTCTGGTTTATATTATATATGATTTTGGAAGTCAAGTTTTTTTAGCTGTAATTCATTGTAATTCACAAGTGTTACACCAATAGATTAAATATTTATTTATTACAATATATAACGAAAATTTTCTCTTTTTTTTTTTTCACAATTCAAAATTTCAATTTTACCCTTTAAAATGTAATTATTTATTAAATTTTTAAAAATTGATCGTTATTTTTATACATTTTTTATAAAGCCGTCGATCTCTACTTTTCTTTTCCTATTTATCAATCTTTATTCTCTTATTTTTTTTCATATATTTTACTTTATTTTTAATAAATATAATTTTATTTTATAATTTAATTTAATAATCAGTGGCGGAGGATCATTGGGGCAGGGGTGGCCATGGCCCCCCTCCCCTCCCTCACAATTTTTAATTTTTTATATTATATATATTAATTATTTTCAATTTTTTAATTTTTTTATTATATATAACATATAAAAATTGATAAAAATTAAATGAGATATATTTTTATTTATTTTATAAGGCATAATATTTAATGTTAATAAATATTAAAATATAAAATCAAATGTAATAAATAATAAAAATATTTATTAAGATATTTTTTATTTTCTTTTTCATTGTATTTTTCATTTTTTCACAAGTTATATTGATTTCACATTTTCATATGTTTTCTTTTCGTTTTGAGAAAAAAAAAACAGTTAAATACAAACTTATTCTTTTTTCTTTCATTTATCATTTGTTCTCTTTCATTTGTGAAGATAAAAGGTAACTCTCTCGCATTACTTGATAGTGAAATATTTGTTTAATAGTTAATATTATTTTTTACCTCATGAGCCTTGTATTTATTTTTTATGATTATAGGAAAAAAAAAATGACTGTACTATGTGTTTTTTCATAATCAGCTTTTAATGGGAATTGATTGTCATTGATTTTTTTCTTTTAGTAACTTAATTTTTATTTTTTTAATTAAATTATGATAAATTATTTTTTAATCTTAAACTTAAAAAAGAAATAGGTATATTGATGAAGAATAAAAAAATAGATTTATTTCTTAAAAGTGATAAAAAGAAAGCTATTGGTGAAGATGAAATCAATACAAATTCAATATCTTAGCTTTATGTATCCTGAATCATGATACAAATAATCATATTGTTCTATTAGAGAAACATGTTTTATATTAATATTTTGAAACATGTTTATCTTTACATTGAAAAAGAAATAGTTAAAAATTTTAGTTTTGACTCAATTATGGATGAGTTCAAAAATCTGAAAAACAAAGGACAATTCTTTGTATATATGTGATTTCTTTTGTAGATACACGATTATACTAAATTATTTATACATTTTTATTGTGTTAATGACAATAATTAAATATATAAATTTTGAATTTTGAGTATATTGTTTTGGCTCCCCCAACATTATTAGTCAAGATCTGCCACTGTTAATAATGTTACAATATCATTACCTAATAATATAATATCACACATATTTAAAAAATCATACACACATACGCTATTATGCCTGTGTTTATACTGGTGTTCAATAATCTGGATAGTTAAATCATACTTGTTTTATCAAAATATACAAACAAATATATTAAATAATATGAAAAAATATATTATCATGCGTATTTATTGAAACGATGATAAACGTTAATATGTAATTAATTTTAGAAACATTATTAGAAATTTTAAATTTATAAAATATTTTAAATTTAGTATTCACTATAAATGTTTGGTTATAAATATTTTAAATGAAAAAAGTGAGTTATAAATTTTTTGGTTATAAATTTTTGGTTAAATATATTTTTGGTCCCTTAACTTACACAAAAACTTAGAATTAGTTTCTCTCCAAGATTTTGACCCAATTTAGTCTCCTAACGTTAGAACTACGTACATTTAGTCCTTCTAACCAAATGTTAAATTTATTTGATATTTTAAACGCATTTCATGATAGTTTCTTAGGTAATGTTGATCTGTGTAAAATACTCAAATGTTCTCATGAGATTGATTTGAAACTATAAATAAATTTAACAAAATTTAGTTAAAAAGACTAAATTCACACAATTATAAAGCTAAAAAAACTAAATTGGGACATACTTTTAAAAAGGAATTAATTTTTATTTTTATTTAAAATTAAGTGATAAAAACATATTTAATTTTTTTTTAAAGTGAAAAAACATCATAGATCCATATTTAAAATGTAGGAAATGTAAAAGTAATGATACCTAAAATTTGCAAGTAGTTGACGATGGAAAGAGATGCATACCTTGGGAACTCCTCGATAGACATCAGGACCATTTGGTTTGTTGATTATGATGCCAGGCCTTGGGTTTAGAGGATTGTAGGCAATATCATCGTACATGAAAACGATGATGTTTTCATCTTTAAGACCACCTTTCTTTAGTATTTGGTAGGCATGGCACACATCAGCCTGGTGCCTATAATTTCCATAACCTTGTGAACCAGCAACAAGAACAGCCCACCTTTTTGGCTTCCTATCATCGCCTACACCACCCACACCTTCCAATATACTCACTCCAAAACTTATCCACACTAATACTCTTCTAATGCTCACTTTCATCTTGCTTACAATACATGGAAAAATTGCTACCAAATCAACTTCATTATATAATACAAATGACCTTAAACTCTTGTCAATCCAAGACCAAGTAAAAGTGACTTGCATTAATTAGAACAAGTAAACGTATTAATGACATCTATTATAATATAACAATTTATTAATAAAGGAATAACATTTATTGAATAAGAAAATATTTACTACTGTTTAACGGACATATACATTAATTATAAATATTTAATAAACTAATTAATATTTAATTAATAAAATATTTCACAAAATGAAAATTTATAAATAATAATTAATTTTAATGACTAAAAATAAGAAAGAAGATTAAGTATGTCTTAAAGATACTTTTTAAGGTGTAATTAATGAACATTGAATTAAACAAAATAAAATATTGTTTATTTTTGTTAATAAAAAAGATAAAAAATAATTAACATAATATTGTTTATATTAAAAAATAAAAAATATTTTATTTTTTGTTAATTATTTATTTTACGTTTAATTATATGTTAATTTTTAATAACATTAAAATATAATTATTTTATGGTGTAATTATTTTTTTGACTTTTGTTGTATTCATAAAATAAATTATCAGTTACAATTCACAAATATATAAGACTTATGAACATTTTTGTTCTCTACATAAAATATAATTACACTTATAATTATAATTGAATCTAACAAAAGTTCATAGTTAATTATTATATTAAATTAAATCTAACATATCAATTATTAATGCAGCTTTATTTTATTTAGAAGACAAAAACATTGATAAGTATTATACAATTGTGTTTAATATTTTATTTAATAATTATATTTTAATGTTGCTAAAAATTAAAATATAATTAAACATAAAAAGGTTTAAATTAATACAAAAAATAGTATTAAACATCTAAAAAGTTAACAAAAAGAAAAATAATTAAATTATCAATTTGAGACTTCATTGATTTTCCTTTATTTGACTTTTCAATAACCTTTTGTAACATTCCTCTTAACTTTAACAAAATCTCTTATATTATAGTAATAAACAATGTTTCAATATCTGAAATTATTAATTATAAATACATAAAGTTAGTAATATGTCATAGAGGTATTTTTTTTCTTACCTTTTAGTAGATACCTTAAAATTTTCAAAATACTTTTGTATCATAGAGTTATGGCTTAAAAATTTCAAAGAATATATTTATCTTTATAAAATATGTTATATGTATTTATATTATTTTAATTAATGGAGTTAATTATTCCAACTTTTAATGTAAAAATGATGAAATCAATTAACATTAATTATTTCTTAACCAGTACGAGCACGATTTAACATTCTCCTAATTATTAGGTTCATAATTCATTTAATATTATGCTTAATTATAAATTTTTACAACATTCAATATTCATTGATTACACCTTAAACAATGTCCTTAGGGCACTGGTTAACATGACCCATAAATAAAAAATAATTATTCATTATATACAATGATCAATTTAGATACTAATTTATAAATTAAAAATTATTGGTAACTAAAATACTTTCTATTATGAATTGATCTTTAAATTTGTTGGTCTTTACATTGGTCTCTAATTAGAAAATTATTCTCTAAATTGATCTCTAAAACTATTTTTGGTCACTAAAATTGGTTATTATTTAAGAATTTTCTTGTAGTATTTTTACCATAAAAATAATTTTATTGGGTAATAAAAATTTTTCTTTTGAATGTATCTTTCTAAACACATTCTAAAATAAGATTTATACTATTACATTTTATATTGTATGGTTAATTAAAATTATTTATTAGTAACCACTACAACAAAAAATATTTTTAACAAGGGTTATTTTTGGCATTTCTACGGGTTTTAACCCCCGCTAAAAGAGTTACTCGCGATTTGCTTTTCCCTTAGAAAAACCAGCATTGTTAACAAATTACTGGTGGTTTTGACTAATCCTTGGTAAAGCAATACTTACCGGCGGTTCAGAACCCCTAGTATTTACCGGTGGTTCAGAACCCCTGGTATTTACCGGCAGTTCAGAACCCCTGGCATTTACTGGCAGTTTGGAACCTCTAGTATTTACAAGTAGTTTAGAATCTCTGGTATTTACCGACGGTTTTGGAACACGTATTATTTACCGACAATTCTGAAACCCCTAATACTTTGCGAGAGTTTTGCAAACCTCTCCTAATTGTCAATAGTTTAAACCCTTTATACTATATGACAGTACTAGAAGTCCTTTTTCAATGTTTTTTTATCCCTGCAATGCAATTTATTATTTATTGATGTTTTTACTTATTTTTCAAATTCCCTTAATTTTATTTGTTACACTGTTTGAATGCATATAATTCCTAAAACATATGATATAGAAAACAAAAATTCTAATATTTGGACATTTGTTTATAACTAGATATAACATTCATGAAAACAAGAAACATTATCTATAAGTTCAAGGTAAATAATAAAATTTAAACGTTCAAACTAGTGAAATATTACAATATCTTTGTTCTTATAATTATAAAGTCTGACATAATGAAAGTCTAATAAAATTCTTCAACTATCAATCTTGACCTCCCTTGATCAGATACCTAACATAAAAAAAATCATAATTAGTAACATTGTTTATTGTATAAAATATCAGAATATAAAACCTCCAAGGCCCCCACATTTCATAACTTGTCAAATATGCATGCGTTAAAAATACTAGATGTAATTTTGTTTAGATGAATACTTGCTTCAATGAAAGAGAGTGGAAAGAAAAGAATGAGACATTGTGTGCTAGTGGGGAACATCTGTTGCTTCAATATTGCTTTTCATAATTCATACATCAGACCAAAAAATCATATCCAAGTCATGAATCAGTATGTGTACCAGATTCAACAACACTAACGTTGTGTTTGGAATAAGCATTTCAACAATGCTGAGAAGTTGAAATGCATTGTATTTGAATTGCTTGCAATTAAATTCCCATCATTTTCTAAATAACTTGTTTGGATAAAGAATTTAAAATACCATACACATCAATTTATTGTTTAGATAAAATAACTGAATTTCTTGCGGGATAAAATTTTATTTTAACCATATTTTTTTTAGACTTAATTATGTTTTGAGTTCATGATAAATTTGGAAACGGGCTAGATGACTAAGGTGGGTCAGGCCTGTAACATCCCTAAGGAATATTACTTTCAAAATATCACAAACAATTAAATAAATGAGACTAAATACGACAATATAAAAATTTTCCTCATTTATATACGCAGATTCCAAAAACGCGGGAAATTAAAGTCGTACTATCAAAACATTGTAACCGTTCACAATTCAAAAACATTACAACTCATAAAAGCCAAAACGGCTAATGTCCAAAACATAAATACATCAGAAAGTTTAAATCTTCAAAAGCCCAAATCATCCCTCTCTCTGATCTCAAGCGTCTCCCGGCTCACCTGTCAAGTCATCTGCTATCGGATAACGAATCATCCGATCATCGCCATGCACACACAGATAGGGTGAGTTATGCATATTAAACAAATTAAATATGATACCCATCCCAATAAAAATTTACAGATACATGTTAAGTACAAGTTATTCACCACGATCTCAGATTCCTTCCTGAGTCCCATGCATGAAACTAGGTCCTGGGACTTTCACTGTGCTTCCACGAAACTATCCCTTTCGTGGTCCAACCCTACGAGCCAATCCTGCTCATAGTCCAACCCTACAGACTCCTCGCCTGTAGTAACACATCCAAGCTTACACAACTTGGACCCTAGCACACACGCAATCACCATACTATGGACTCCTCGCCCGATAGTAGCTGACGGGAACATCACAGTTCCTTGCCCATCGTGCGCACAACGCATGCAATCACCATACTAAGGACTCCTCGCCCAATAGTAGCCAACGGGAACTCATCTAGTTCCATGCCCATCATGCGTTCCACCACTCAAGCACGTCCCAGACCTCTATTGGACTTAGTCCTTCAACCCAAGCATAAAAGAAGTGAACTTAGTCCTTTGAGTTCACTAATCAAGCAAAAGAAGATAATTGTACAGCCACACAAACCGCCTGGTACCGCTTAGACACCGCTAGGCGGATACTGGCAGAAAACTGCCCAGCGGTAACACTCCCACCGCCAGGCGCTGCGGCCCAGATTGGACCCGAAATTCTCCGTCACCGCCTGGCGGACACCACCCTGCCGCCAGGCGCCTAGCGCTAACAGTGGCCACTGCCACTTGTCTTTCACTCTACCGCCAGGCGGTTCACCTCGCGGCTCCAGGCGCTATACCAGTAGCGCAATGCTACTGGTTTTTGGCACTTTTTACAGGTCTTAGTAGACCCACATTTACATAATATTTCCATCACTCATTCATTCTTAACTTTACAAGACGAAAAATCAAACCAGAATGTAATATGTACAATTAGCTAAACCCGAATCTCAATCCTCTCATCTCGATATGCCTCGCATAATACAGTACAAGAGCATGCCCTATGGTGTAACTAGTAAGCTCATCACTCA
>Ga0214543_1012623_pt1 | contig 11120 bp, 7 predicted proteins | sample CNSS2metaG_FD_160094 | JGI IMG/M metagenome (GOLD analysis project Ga0214543, IMG submission 160094) | Root nodule microbial communities from cowpea collected in UCLA plant growth center, Los Angeles, California, USA - CNSS2 | ecosystem: Host-associated > Plants > Roots > Nodule | place: USA...
AAACAAAAAAATCAAAAAAAAAAAAAAAAAAAAAACCTCTTCAGTTCATGAACCCAGCTCAAGAAGTTGCCATAATCGCACACAAGTGAAGTAAGATCGGGAACGGATCAAACAGGTGTGAATAAACAGCTGTTGAGCTATTACAACTTAACCAGTGCTCTCAAATATCCAATTCGAGTTCCAATTTGCTATAACCAACAAAAAAAAAAAAAAAAACGATACCTCTGAGATACTCAAGAAGAGTCAAATGAGCTAATCCATCAGGTAACACTCTACGAACCCCGTTAACATACACGATAGCCTCATTCGACACCTTAAGATCGTGTTCTCCCTTTTCCTCCGTTTTCAACGATCCCATGGAAGCGAAACGGAATCGACCGAACGGAACAGCTTTCTTCTTTCGGTAACAGTAACAAACTCTTACGGTTTTTCACAGCACTCAGTTACTTCCACTTCATATTTGTGATCATAACCAAACAAATAAACAGCGATTCAATCTTCTCACTCCTACTCTGGGCAAAGGTGTCTCCAACTCACCTACGAAAGACGATTACGCAATAAACGAATTAAGAAATGCAACGTTGCACAAGAGCAGAGAATATAAAATTGAATAGTAAATATTAAAAAAGAAAAAGTGGAATAGAGTTTTGGCGCAATGGATTTGTCTAGTGAATCACGCCTTGTCTGATCGTTGTTGCGAAGAGGATATGTCACACTGTCTTTGCTACGTAGGATTGAAAAGACACACTATTAGGCGGTTATGGAACTTATCTTTCAGTACCATTAATATGCTGTCATAAAATTAAAAGTCTGCCAAATTTATCAACAAAAGGACAATCTAAATAAATAATATTGTTACAATGATATTTTCAATATTTATTACATATTACAATGATATTTCTATTTTCAATGTTTATTACATATTCACATGATCATTAGCTCTAAATAGCCAAGTTAATCTTTTATACCATATAAGTTTAGATTCTCCTACATATTAACATTTGTATCCGTGTCATTGTTGTGTCAAAAGAGGTATTGTATTAAATATTATAAAAACCATTACAAATTAAGAAATAAAAAAAATCATGTATTATATTTAGGCAGGTGAAAATTGTTAACAAATATAATCAACTCTTAAATTAAAAAAAATTATTATATAAAGATATGAGAGAAATGATAATCCCCTCCTAAGTGGAAAAATACATTCAACTTTATAGCTTGGTGCAATATTATAAAGAAGTATTCATTACGACAATTAATCTTAGTATTTGTTTAAGGATTAATTAAGTTTTATGTCCTATAGCAACTCAAATGCGTTTTTATTAAATCTTTTAAAGTATATTGAATGTATAAATATTTAAAACTTTTGGAATGAGTATGTGACAAAATAGTTATATTGACATGTTATTTTCCTTAAATGTGTTACATAATAATATTTTGTTGTAAAATAACATATTAAGAGATGGTAAAAATATTAGTGTTTGTCGATATTCATAAATTTTATCTTTGGAACACGTGTATTTATAAATGAGTCGGGTACAAATATCATGATATCTTTGTATTCATGGATATTTGTTATTAGCAAAAAAATAAAATAAAATATATATTTTATTAAGTTATATTTAATTAAAACTAAAATTAATTTTTATTTCTTTTTATGTTTTTTTTCAATTTTTTTTAGATTTAAAATTTGTAAATATTTTTTAAATCGATATTCAGCATGTAACAAGATCGGTAATAAGTAAATTTTTTTGTTGCAAGTTAAACACCAAATTGACATTATCCATATCTGACCTAATCCGACCTGTTTCATCCCTAAATATTATTATGAGAATCTCCTCTAGACGTTTCCATAGTTAACAGAAACAACTTCTAAAGTTAATTCAAATTATCAAACTATAAAATCATATAATTTTATTAGTTTAAACATATTTTTCACTAAATAAAACAAATTCTAGTGAGAGATGAGTGCTTCTTACAGTAAAATATTACCCGACAACATTTAAAAAATAGAAAGTAAGATAAGTATTATCTCATATAATTAACCAAAAATCTAACTACAAAACTTAATTGAAAAGATTGAAAAGTTTTAAATTTTTGATAAGAGATTCTAAAATTATTTAAATCTATATTTAAAACGAAAACACGAGATATTTAAATTTTTATCCTCCTAAAAAGAATAACAATGCAGTTGAATTGTTCTAAGACTTAATGCACATTTAGTTTAATTATTTATATAATATAGTCATTTATTTTCGTAGAAAGGACATAGGAGGAACAAACAAGGAATAGATGTGACCTTATTTTTGTTAACTTGTGTAATATAGTATATTAAAAAAAAGATAAATGATAGTAATAATATATACAGGTGTGAGACAAAGAATTGTGATAAATATCAAGAAACATGCGCCGAATCTGTCATCATCGCTGAATAAGGTTTTGCTTCAAGGGGTCTTGTGTGGGTAAAAATTTGGGCTTAGAATGCTCTGATTCAGAGGAATGAATGAAGATTTCCATGATAACTATGACCAGGAGCAAGAAAAGCATTGTTATTATGATGCCTTGCCACGACGAGAGAAGTGAGGTCCAATGGAAGAATTCATAGATAAGAAACCCTAGAACCCATAACCAACAAACCACAACCTGCATAAACACCAAAAGAAGCAATTTTTTTAGAAAAATATGTATAAAACATTTGGGTATAAAAAAGCCAGTAAATATTTTGTTGGAAGATAACATTTTTTCTAATGGAACTAATGACTAAAGGTTAAAATATGTGTTTCGTCCTTCAAGTTGTCCCTCAAATTTTAGTAAAATTTAGAATTAGTTCTTCTTCAAAATTTTTGACCAAATTAATCATTCATCTTTAAAAATGCGTGAATTTAATTCTTTTAACAAAATTTTGTTAAGTTTAGTTGACGTTTCAAGTGTATTTCATCATAGTATTTGAATTGTTTACCCTGTTTGACAATATTTTCGTTTCAATGTTAACTCAAATATTATCATAAAACTCGTTTGAAATGTCAAATAAACTTAACAAAATTGGGTTAAAAGAACTAAATCCACAACTAGAAGACACTACCCATAAAGAAACCCGTCTAAAATATCATAGCACCTTTTTCGATTCAAAATCAATAAATTTTTGAGTCCTCTTACTTATACTTTTTTTACTCATTTCTAATAAATTTAAAACGTCCAACTCATCTTGAATTCTTAAGAAAAGAGAATATGGCATATTGTTGTGCTGGCATCTTACCAAAACAGATGTTTTAGGCCGACGAATTTGTTGAAGTTCTTGGTCACTGAACATTTCTGTAGTGTTATATTTCTCGAGCATAGCATCCTGGTAGTTTACAAAACAAACATAGTTTGCACAATTATCATAGATTATAGAAAAGCTTTTAAGAATCTGACAATAAATATTTGAGTTGCGTTGTGCAAAAGTATGTGCGCTCTTGTGATACCTTGGCAACAAATGTGTCTTTGCACCATTGTGCAATGCCATCGTCTGTTTCTGGAAGTTCCACCATTTTCTGACGCTTAATTTGAACCTTCACCTGTGTAAAATCGAAGGAACTGTAGTAGTTTTTTCTGTTAGGAGTATCAATAGGCATTAGGCCAAACACATGATAAATTTATTGATTTTTATCAAACTTCTGAGAATGACTTTAATTTAGTTCATCACATAAAAATAAAGTTGTGTATAACATACAAAAGTTACAACAAAATCATTCATATTCGTGTGAGTATAGCATATTCAAGTTTGAATGAATGAAAAGAATGATGGAATCGTAGTAGAGAAATAGCAACAATTGTATAACTGAGACAGCATTGTGTATTTCCTCTCATTTAGCTTTTGTCAAGGTTTTCAGTTGGCTTACCGAACAAGAAATGCCTTTAAATATTCTCAACAAAGTAGGTGAAGCCTCACTTTTTGGAACTGCATATGTACAATCATAAATGGCTGGAACAAATGTCCGAAGGTTGTTAACTGCTGTGACAAAACCCTGAACAAAGACTGATATATATCAGCAAAAACATAATCAGAACGTGTGATTTTTCTGCAGCATTAACATCAAGTATTTATCATCTTAGGATAATTTGTTGCAACTCCGAAAGAGGATATAGATTATAATATATCAGTGTGATCTCCTAATACATTAAATCACCAACTTTGGTCACCTTAGTACGAGGAATCAAAACATTTCTAGGTGTTGGTAACCCTTTGGAAGCAGCAAACTCTTGAGCCTGTAAAAGCTTTGTCTGTGTGAAACGAGTGCCTTCAACAAAAAGGGCCAACCAAAAAGGCAGAGGCATGTGCTCTAGATGCTCAAAACCTGACTGCCACACAAAGGTCAAGACATGTATAAATCAAAGTGCTAGAGATAAAAATTGCACATGTACATTAGAAGTTGCTTATACCTTCAGTGATGTTTCATCTTTTTCCCAGCTCCTTTCTAGAAATATATATTCAGCAAACCACATTGACCAACCTAGAACCTGCATATATGCTATATATGTAATTTAACTCATGGTCGTATTAAGTGGCATCAATTTTTCAGGAGGGTAAGCCAGAGAGAATTTAGGGTTAAATATGTTTTTGGTCCCTAAACTTGGATGCTAAATTGAAATTCGTCATTATCCTAAACTTTGATACATTTTGATTCCAAAAGTTTAAAATTAATGGATCTAGTCCTTTTAAAATAAGACGTAAACTTTTTTGAGTTTGTTAAACCGTGTTTCATACTGACATTTGAGTTTGAATTTGTCAAATCAATGTAAACAATTCAAATATCATCTGATAACGTTGTTTAACACGTAAAGGAAAATTAAAGTTTGAGATAGACGAATTTCAATTTTGCATCATAGTTTATAGACTATAAACATATTTAACTCGAGAATTTATAATGATGTTTGTGTTTTCTTGTGCTTCACATACTGAAGGGTTCTATAGTAGTACAAATCAGTTCTGCTATATGATCTAGATATGAGCAAGATTACAAGTACTTTGGATTGATCTTGCATTATGCAGGAACTTACAAGATTTCCTGCTTTATTCCCACAACATAATCACTTATTTATTTTCCAGGAAAGTTCCATTTCAACTTAATGTTAATAGATTTAGAATTTTCAGCATGAAGCAGTTAAAGGTACAAAGAAAAAGCCATGATAGAATTCGTAAACTATAAAGATCAAAGAAAGAAGGATTTACAGAAACTCACAGGAAGATATTTGACTTCTTTCTTCATAATGGCTACTGTGCTACCAAGGCAACCACAGCGCTGTCACAAATAAATCTTATGTGTTCAATCAAAATATTTCAAAAAGCAAAGACACAATTTACTGCTAACATAACTAAATGACATACTTTTTTTCATTTTAATAAATTAGAAAAAATAGGCACCTGAGCCAAGACCCATCCAATAAGCCAATCAATGTCACTTCTGTGGTTGCAGATGAAAAGTGCATTTTCTTTGCCTACAATTTTCTCAGATGAACAAGAAAATTTGTGAGATACACTTTTTTCAACTACAGAATGAAAATACAAAGAGATAAAGCAGCATATAAATATATAAATAAGTAAAACAACGATTCATTGGTACTTAAGCTATCACCTTACCCATTAATTGAAAGGTTTCTGAATCTGTGTGTAGTTCAATCTACAATTAATCCAGAGTGTCAACTAGTTAGACCGTAGTGTGGATAATGAGACAGTTGCAGAAAGGATCATTGGTGTTTCTAACAATTACTAATAAACTACAAGACAAGCATCAGGGTCAAAATTGATGAGTCTTTCTTGAAATGATCACTAGAAAGACACAACAACAATGGAATACGAATCCAATCTACATAACAAATTAACATTACTTTCAACTCAAGATATGGATCTTCATTCTTGTCTCAAACTTAGACTCACTTGAATTTCCACTATAATTAATAGCAAATATGCATGGAATTAAGATAACTAATAACCTTGATTCCAGCCCACCAATCAACGAGCCATATGAGTTCCAACCACAGTGATTCTGTGAGCAATTTGTTTACTCTTCTGTAACAGTTCTTTGATATCGGACGGAGAAGGAGAAAGAAGATAGCCTACAAATGCATAATTCATGATGGAATTAGGTGACACAATCAACTAACCAAAAGTCTAAAGAAAAAAAGTGCCATTTTGTAAATTAAGTTCTATAGCCAAGCAATTTCGCTGTTTCTTTCCTTGAAGAAATTCTAGTACATATATACAGAAACAGTAAATCCCTCAAAAGAAGAAAATCAATGTCTGGCATAACAGAGGACTAAGAATCTCTCGCTCAAAAAGAGTAGCAGACACTTACATTGCATCCTACATTAATGTTTCATAATTTCTCAGTTTTGTTTTGTTATATTTTCCTTTGACCGATCAATGTGCGTGCAGATTAATTGCATTAAACACTGAACAGATCGCTATGAACATAAAGATGCAAAGGCTATTATCAAAAAAAAAAAAAAAAAAAAAAAAGAGGAAGAATGTGTTACCTGAATTATATTTACAATTAGACCAGAAAGGATGAAAAGAATGCCTAAAGGAAGAATAACAATAGTTGCTGGGAACGCCATGGTTCTCTGCTACAGACAAAACAAAAACTAAGAAGAGGGGAGAATAATTTGGGATGAAATTTAGATTTTTGTTATTGATGAAGATCTATGCCAAGTTGAATGAAGGTGTAGGTTAAGGACCAAAAAAGTAGCCATAAGTATCGTTACAAATGAAAACTAAATAAGCGAGTACCAGGTGGAATTGCTAAGTTGCGCTTCTTTAATTTGTGATGTAGAATAAGTTATTTAAACCAAGTAAAAGCACGTGGACGAATAAACTGGGATATTCTATCGTTGAGAGATAGGTACAAACGAAAATATAGTATAAAAAGTACATGTAGTAGGTGTTTTCTGTAATAAATTATATTAAAATACTTTTGTGTATAATGAAAAAGAATATAATTTTGAATTCTAAAATCAGACTTTTAGAGATATGAATGCTATATATATTTTAAGATTTTTTTATACGATGACACGTTCTCCTTTAAGTTGATAATATATTTTTTTTATGTCTTCTACGTGAAGCCGTAAATGAGTGTGAATCATATTTTTCATTTTTTGAAATTGGCTTAAATTTATTTTAATGCCATTATTGGTTATAAAATATGTAAATGTATCAAGTTTTTTTTAGTTTGTTTCATTTTTACATTTATTTGATGGGGTAAATAAGGACTCTATTACAAGTTTTGCTGCAAAGTCCTTTTTAAAGAATTATATACCCAAAAAATTAACTGAATAATTGCGACAGAGAACTATGTTAAGATTTTCCAAGGTAATATCTTCTTTTTCCAGTCAAAGAAAGAGATAAGATGATATTTTTCGGAGAGTTTCTTAATGTTTATTTAAACAAAAACTTTTATGCTCTTATTTAAACCTAATACTTTAGGTTGAGAATTGCTGAAAAGAAAAAGTTGTAGGCTTTGAATTGAATCCTTGACAATGGAGATGCAATGAAACAACCAGCACGGATAGATTCATACATAAATTTGAGTAGTCTTTTTTACGGTGAAACATGTAATATCTCATTTATTAGTGAAACTATTTAATAAAAAAATTCATAATTAATAACACAAAACAAATAAAATCCACAAACTAATATATATTATATTTATATAGTCATAAAAAATTATAACGGGTTTCTATTAAAATTGTACACATATCCTATCAAACTATCTCAAGACGAAAGCTAAAGGTTCTTCACTGTTCATTGATGCATCTGCATCATCCTCTGCGCACACCACATTAACAATAGAGAAGAAACATAACATAGGAAAATAGACAAGGTAAGATAGTTGAATAAATGATACAAATACATTTTAAACATTTCTCATGCATACAAGTTTCATTTTAGAATATAAAACACAATCACTAAACATATCATATTATAACTCAAACTCTTCAATTCGATACTATCCAGATAAGTGCACTTGAATTAGACCTATGAAGTCAAGCCTTTATGGTGATATGAACTACTCTATCGAGATGCTCTACTGAACTATCACTTGCAAGGTTAAGTTAATCCTTGTTACAATCATAAGAATAATGGAATCATTCTTATGATAGGACCTCTTGTTGCTCTCACCACCTAACCATTCTCCTTTACATGAGTATGAATAGCTAGTAGAGTCCAGGATAGCCTCACAAAATGGAACAATCCTAATCTTAAGGCACACCCTAATGAACACACTTCATCAATGGAATTCCCTCCCCGAAAATACCTTACAACAACTCAAAACATACCTTTATATCATAATATAAACCAATCATATACTTTACTTCACAAATTCACAACATTCAAAGAAAGCAAAACAACCAAAGTGAAAACCAGCAAAATAGAGCATTTAGCACCCAACACTAAAGCTCGGCATTATTTGCCTCGTAAAAATGTGCGTTCAGCGCCAGCATGCCAACGCTCAGTGTCATGGAGCTAAAATGCTCCCAAACCTATAGTGGTCTCTAATGCTTAGCACCAATTAATTCATAAAATGTGGTGCTTAGCAGTGGAGAATGACACACAACATTATATCAGAAAATGGTAGATGCATTTTGTGATTTTTAGTTGAACTGAACATGTTTCATAGTTCAAATTGGCATTCCTCTTTTAGGATTGATCCTTAAGAGTTCTTATAACACAAAAACTTATGCCTAATTGACCAATGACTCAGATTCAATTTTATCCTAAATACCACAAGATCAATCAACAACATACAACAAGAATTACAATTTCAATTAAACAAGATCAACCAACCAAAAATCATACCAATTCAGACTTTATCAATCAATGCAACTGCACAAATCATAAATACTCAATTGAACATAAATTTAAGGCTAGCTTCTCTTACCTGGTGAAATCACTCAACCGACTTTAACAACACCAAAACCTCTCTGAAACCACATGGTACTCTATCTACACATAGAAATACCACATAGACGATCAGATTATACCATTATGATCATTCATCAACACAAAGCCAAAAAGAAGACTAGAAGGACACATGTCACCTCAAAGAGAGACACATACAAGGAAAACAAAAATTAATCAAAAGAAGAGTGGGAAATCAACTTACTCAAGCAGAGAGATTGATCGGTCAGACTTGAAGATCTCGCCCGAGGATCACACAGGTGTCTTTGGTCTTCAAAGAGACGATCACATAGTTAGAATTCATAGAGAGAAGGAAGAGGGTTCTAAAGAATTGGTTATTAGAGAGATGAACACACTTAAGATAATAAAACTCATTTATGAAACTTCTATTATACTTAAGCATTTTATTATTACAATAATTGAGTTTCATTATTTTAAACATAGCTATTCTAAAATATTTTTTTTAGGTGGTTTCAAAAACATATCACTCATTAATTCTTGCATAATGATATTCAAGATTTAGTTTTATGATTATTCAAGTCTTTTAGGTTTTAAAAATATTAGATAGAGAAGAAAATAGTGATTTAATTATTCATTTGATTGGTACAGTTAAAAATTTATTTATTTTTAGTTTGTGCTTTTAAAAATATTTATTTTTATATTTAGGGTTTGCTATGAAAGATTAAAAATATATATTAAAACTAAATTTATGTTTAAAAGGATTAAAAGAAAACAAAGTCTATATAACTGCGGGGACTAGAATAGTCAAAACTACTTAAAATATAATAAAAGAAATTTGAAAGGTTACATATTTGAAAGGTCGTCTTCGAACTTGTGAGATCTCTATCTTCAACCTAAAGACAACATCAAAATAGGCATTAAAAGAGGTAAAAATTTCAAGTTACCTGAATGAAGATTTTGTTTTGATAGATTTGAAGAGGGCTCTCTGACGATCACAACCCCAACCTTTGGTCATAGAAGGGATGAAATATGAGTGAGAAATTAGATGAAGAAGAGGGAGATTTGTATAGAAGAATGAGTTTTGAAAAAGAAACTTTGTATTAATGACTTTAGGATGACTAATTTAGATTTTTTTTTAAAAAAAAAATAGGAGTTTTATGGTTGTACCATAACTTACTTAAAACAAATGAACAAATTGAAAATATTAATCCAATCCCCAATTTGAATAATTGATTAAGTATAAAAAAAAAGATAATGCTAGCCAATGCCTTAAAGACATTGGTTAAGGAATAATTAATGCGCATTGGTTTCATTATTTTTACATTGAAAACTGGAATTATTAAATACATTAATTAAAATAATATAAATACATATGACTGATTTTATAAAGATAAAATTATCCTTTTCAATTTTTAGACAGTAAATTTCTCATAGAGAACAAAGACTTTGAAAATTTTAAAGTCTTTACCAAAAAGTAAGAAAAACTTTTTGACACTCGAAGAGTCTGTCACCGAAAACTTCAAATTGTTTTTTTCATAAACTATTTAGATATTTAACATTATTTCTTTATTCATTTTCTATTAATTTAAATTTTCTTATGTTTAATTATATTTAATTTTTAACAATATTAAAATATAATTATTTTATTATTTAATTGATTTTTAATTTTTACGGGTGAACTTTAAATAAAATATGAAATACCCGGACATTTTTGTCATTTAAATAAAATAAAATTGTATTAATGATTATTAAGTCATATTTTATTTAATATCACATTTAATTATATATTTTTATAAAATTTAATTTGTATTAATTATCCTTGACCAATGTCCTAAAGATACCACCTATTAGTGACACACTAAAAAAAATTTAAAATGTTATAGATTATTATCTAAGAAACTTTATAGTTCTCCTTAACTCACATAACACTAGGTTAGAGTGAAACTATAATTAAATCAATAAAAAATGTAATAATTTAAATAACAATAATTTTAATTATGATAATTAAAAGCAGGAATTGTTCGTTGCATTTCACTTATCATTTATTATTGTAAAAGGAAAATTAGAAATAATTTTGTTCTTCAACTTTTAATTATTTTTTTTTGTGCATTAATAATGAACTTTACATTTCATTAAATAAAAGAAGCATCAATGTCTTTCAATTCGTTTAAAAATGCAAAGTTGAATAAAAATAAAAAGTTCTTATTAAAAAATAAGTATA
>Ga0214543_1012625_pt1 | contig 11119 bp, 2 predicted proteins | sample CNSS2metaG_FD_160094 | JGI IMG/M metagenome (GOLD analysis project Ga0214543, IMG submission 160094) | Root nodule microbial communities from cowpea collected in UCLA plant growth center, Los Angeles, California, USA - CNSS2 | ecosystem: Host-associated > Plants > Roots > Nodule | place: USA...
TTTTTTAATTATATATTTCGTTTTTTTCATTTTTCTTTTATTTTTTAATTATATATTTCGTTTTTTTCATTTTTCTTTTATTTTTTAATTATATATTTCGTTTTTTTCATTTTTCTTTTATTTTTTATTTATATATAGTTCTTTTAATCATTCGTTTAACATTATCTTTGATGGTCTTAAAATTAATCAAATTTTTTTTTAGTCATTCTAGAAAATGCATTTTTTTCATTCCTAAAGAATTTGATATTTTTATTTTCTTTCATCATGTTGATTTTAACAAACATAAATAGTATTCGTGTTAAGGATTTAAAAAAAATTAGTGAAGGTGTCTAAAACCAAAACTGTTTGCGGATGTTAATTGAGGTATTTCATAGACCTTCTGTTAAACACATTCGTACTCCTGTAATAAAAGAAAGAAAAAACAATTTTATACTCTTGAAAAATAATATACTTTTTATTTTTGAGAAATGAAAACCGTAAATTATATAAAAAAAAAAATTAGAGTCGATAGTAGTTTAAAAATATTGAGACTCAATTAATTTAATATTAAACATTTGAGTATAAATAAAATTGTTATAAATGAGTTCATTATTTTAAAATATATTATTTTTTTATAAACCAATTTTTTAAACTTCGTTGACTTCTCTTTAGGATTTCTTGTCTTATATTTGCCTAATTGAATATCTAATACCGTAGAGTATGAAGGTATTTTGTACTCTAATAATTATTCACACTCAAGTAGAGTATAATAGCTTATGTGGTGAGAGTAGTAAGAGGTCTTTGCTACTAGACTTGTTTGGTCCTAGGCGCAAAGGGGATTTACCTTGTGTGTGGTTGGGTGATAATCCCTTAAGGCTGGGCTCTCCAAAGTTTAGAAATCACCATAGATGCACACCACTAGTGAGTCTAATATCAAATGCATGTATCCAAATAATTGAGTTTAGCGTCAACGACTTTGTGTGCATATATCCTTGTATATCCATTATACTTATGGTTGTGTGCACTTAACATGATTTAATTATTCTAGAATTTTCCTTTATTATCATTAGCTTACTCTTTTGTGTGCTTTGTGTTTTCTTGCGTTGTTTGTCTCTTTCTTTTGCAATGATCACCTATTCGGTGGGAGTAGATGAAGTTGCAGGTTTAAAGGTACCTCTGGAGGATGAGGAGTCATAAGTTGTAATGGTGGAAGGTCTAGTAGTGGTTAGTTTTTTGTATAAAATTTGTTGGTTTAGTTTGAATGTATAAATGATATATTTTTATAGTTATATCTTTTGTAATGTATATTTTATACCCTAGATTACCTTTTTGTAATACTATGATGAAATATTTTATTTTCTTAGTTTTAAGCTACTAAAATGGGATGTTACAAAAACAATATTTATTTTTGAGATATAAAAATACTTTTCCCATTAGTAAAAAAGAAAAATTGAGATATAAAATAAGTTTTTTAGATATAAAAATCTTGTCTCAGACATCGGCCTAAGATGGATTGACTCCGTCTTTGACTCAAGCTCAAAATATCGTTTTTAATAATTGGTTAAAATATTTTAGTGGGTCAAACTCACCTTGACCCTGACCCTAACCCACTTGAGAGGGGACTTATGAAGATGAGACATTTTTTTGACCCTCTTATTTGGGGACCCCTTAAATGGGACTTAACAATGAGTGTGCAAGGACTGACCTAATGGACCATTGACTAAATTGACATCTCTAAATATCATATATAACTTTTTTAATAAACTTGCGATAACCTTTAACACCACCTTAATGTTTATGACTAAATTTCACAAAACTTATTTGCGAATTCAAGTTTTTTTACACACCTCTCAAGTTCAACTCTTTTGAACTTACCATTTGCTTGCTAATATGATAATTGGTAATTTGTAATAGTTTAAAGGCTTAATTACTCGGAACATACCCAGTTTGGTTACAAAATTTCAAAATGGTACCCACTTTTAAGTTTGTCTCAATTTAGTACCCAAATTTGTAATGTGCATCATTGTAGTACACTCCGTTAAGTTTTCGCAAACGCCGTTAAGTACCTTGCCACGTGTCAACCTCTGGTTTTTTAATTAAAAAAATTACCATGTGTCACATCCTTGATGTGACACGTGGCATTGTCAGTGACACGTGGCAAGATATCGCCACATGGCAAGGTACCTACCAAGTGTCATTGTCTTGATTTCAATTTAATCTCCACATGTGTCTATTTGTTTCAATTTAGTACCCATATATGTTTATTTGTTTCAATTTAGCCCCTGCTCTATTTGTTTGAATTTTGTTCAAATATATATTTTTTTAAAATACAAAAATATTGTATCTCTTTTAAGACAAAATTTATTATTTATATAAATGTTATATTGATATTTGTTACTAAAAATGACTTATAAAATTAAGTATTGAAATTTATATTAAAGTTAATGGTAAAATTCATAAATAACAGATATTACTAAATTTAACTTGAGTATTTTACTAAATTTATATTAAGTATTTTACTATTAACTTTAATATAAATTTCAATACTTAATTTTATAAGTCATTTTTAATAACAAATATAAATATAACATTTATATAAATAATAAATTTGGTCTTAAGAGAGACACAATATTTCTCTATTTTGTAAAAGAATATTTGGACGAAATTGAAACAAATAGAGCGAGGACTAAATTGAAACAAATAAACAAATATGGGTACTAAATTGAAACAAATAGACATATATGGGGACTCAGTTGAAATCAAGGCAATGACATTCACAAGGTACCTTGTCATGTAGTGGTACCTTGCCACGTGTCACTGACAATGCCATGTGTCACATCAAGGATTTGACATGTGGCAATTTTTTTTTAAATTTAAAAAATAATTAAAAAAAAAAATAGAGGCTGACATGTGGCAAGGTACTTAACGACGTTTGTGAAAACTTAACGGATTGTACTACATTGATGCACATTACGAATTTGGGTATAAAATTGAGACAAACTTAAAAGTGGGTACCATTTTGAGATTTTGGAACCAAACTGGTTATGTTCCGAATAATTTTGAACACCATATTCTCACTGGTAATTAGTATTAATTTAAGATATACTTTTGTATAATTCGAATTTGAACATAATTTAACTTTAAAATTTTTACTTACAAAATAAAATATTTATGTTTTTTTTTTATACATCACTCATCAATATTTAAGAAGAGTGTTTATTTTATACATTCTTTTCAACACATTTTTTTTATTATTTAAAATTATTTAAAACTATAAATTAAGTGAGAAAAATAGAAAATAAAATGTGAAACCTATCAAAATACGTGATTTTTAAACAAAATTGCTAACAATAGAAAGTGTGTTGCTAACAATTTTCACTTAAATGTTAAAACTGAACAAGAAATCATTATATATTTTTTTTTCTCTCCGCACAACAAATTATCCAATTATTAAGTACCATTTCAAACCTAAATAACTCATTACTTTAAAATTCTTAAATAATGACTAATTTTAGTGAAAAAAAATAATTAGTCACTATTAGAGATTAATTTACATATCAATTACTTTGATATAAAAAAAGTTAGTGATCAATTTAGATACACTTCATTATTGTGACCAATTTAAAATTTTAATTACTATAATTTTTAGTTTATAAATTAGTATATAAATTGATCACTATATTATTTTTGTCACTAAAATTAGTTAATATTTAAGAATTTTCTTGTATTGATTATACTAGTAAGAAATAACTACACACACTAACCAATACCTCAATAGTTAATGTTAGTGATAAATTTAGAGACCAATTTACTATACTGACCAATTTAGAAATCAATTTAGAAACTATTTTAGTTACCAATAATTTTTAGTCACTAAAATTAGTTAATATTTAAGAATTTTCTTGTATTGATTATACTAGTAAGAAATAACTACACACACTAACCAATACCTCAATAGTTAATGTTAGTGATAAATTTAGAGACCAATTTATTATACTGACCAATTTAGTAATCAATTTAGAAACTATTTTAGTTACCAATAATTTTTAGTTTATAAATTGGTATTTAAATTTGTCACAATATTATTTTTTATCACTAAAATTGGTTATTATTTAAGATTTTTCTTGTAGTGACTATATCTGAAGGTTTTGGGTTAAGAGTGGTGCAATGTGGGGGTTGAGCTCATGCTCATTAATGTTGTATCTCCCAAGTGATCCTCTCTCGAAAGACCCAACAATTGTATCACTGTATCGAAAGTCTTAGCTCGAGAGGAAAGTACGAATGTGAAACGACTAAGACTCACTGAGTGATCCTCTCTCAAAAGACTTAATTAATATAAAAGCAAATTAGACAAGAATCCAATCAATTATCTTGATCTACCATGTATACAAACTCATAAAGGTTACAATCTATTTATAAACCTTTTATCTTTTATTCATTTTAACATTTAATTCCTATAAAAGTTCAGATCTTACAATAATAAAATTTAAACGCATTTATTCTTAGATAATCCAATTTTTATTAGATTATAAAAAAAAAAATTGGCTGGACTTTGTTTCTTCAAATGGACATGAAAGGAGAATTTGATGAACCATTCATTTAAAGAAAAAAAAAGCTGCAAATTATATAAGCAACAGAAAGCAGTACACATAATTGTTCTACCTCACACTGTTGTTGTGCATTAAATTGTTGAAGATGTTTGATGTGTAGTTTTGTGAATTAAGTTATAAGACTTTTTTGTCTTCCTCATCATCCCATGGTACATAGACCACACAGATTTGATGTTTCCCACCCACGTGATGCTTAGAAGATGAAAAATTAATAAACAAAATTGAAGGGCCCCTACCTCTAAGATGAAGGGTAGTATGTGAGGGTGAGGAAAGCACAATGATGAATGATGTGTGTTAGCCCCTCCCTACAATACCTCATTTCCCACTCTCCCACGTGCCAATCTGCCCAAAGCGTGGGCGTGGCTTGCTCAATGCTTATATACATTTCCCTTTTTGCTCCCCTTCCCAGACACCCCAACCCTACCATAAAGCTACACTTTTACATCAACCCCAAAATGTGTATTAATTTAAACATCACACAACTACTATCAAAATATGGAGTGAGTATTAAAGGAAAACTTTATCATTATATAAAAAGAAAACTCATATCAAAATTATATTCATATTTCATGTAGATTGAAGTCTTGTTTTATTAATGTTGTATCATTCTAATAAATCCCTATTCGAAACTCGTATCATTGATTTCAGAAGTGATTATTTATTTTAATAACATACTCAAACAAGTCAAATATAGGTGAAAAATCCTATAATTTTAAGCTACAACAAAGAAATAATTATAACTCAAAACGTCACCAAGTGTCTTTTTTTTTCGGATTAAAGAGTTAGGATAACTTCAAGGTACATAATAAACCCAGTCAAAAATTTCTTTTACGACAAATTATTTTATCTAAAAATATGTTGTCAACGTGAATTTTATGAGTAATGTTAGAATCAAAATTTTGGAATCATCACTTTGGAAGGAACTTTCCTAACCAACCACTATGAATGAGTCGAGAGCTAAATTCACAAATATATGTTTGGAGATGTCTACCCTAGCGTAGGGTTCTGGATGCACTAGTTGGATGTAGGACTGAGTCTTGAAAAAAATAATAAGGATATAGGGAAATTTTTTATTTTACTTCTCTCGATAACTATTAAACAAATAAATTATCATCGAATTCGTGATAAAAAATTAAGTAAATACACCTATTCCATTTATCAATTCTAAATATCATATAAGAAAAATATATATTTCATAGATAATATAAATATTGATTAAAGAATAATAGAGGGTGAAATGATAGAACAAAATTTCAAACTAAGATAAAGTCTCCATGACTCACATATCATATTAAAAGCGAAACTTAAGCCTAATTCTCAATGAATCAGCTCAATAAAAGAGCATTTGTCTCCATTTATACATTGTAATTTGATTTTATCTCTCATCAATGTGGAATCTTTAACATAATAATTATCCAAATCAATAAAATATCACAAATCAATCATAATATTACATTATTACATTGAATAATTGGACTAAACAAATAGGTTTTAAAAGTATCATTGATAGGTCTCTTAATTGACTTATAGTCTAACATATTAAAAAATGTTGCATGTGTCTCCTTGCCAATGACGGACCTATGAAGGGACAGGGGGAGTCGTGGCCCCCCCCAACTTTTTTTCAAATTTTTTTATTTATGTTATATGAAAATTATTTTGTTTTTTATTTTTTAAATTATGTATAAGAAATTTGATTTTTTAGAATTTTTTAAATAATAAAAATATATATTGGAAATTGATAAGAATTAAAATAGGTATCTTTTTATTTATTTTATAAAATATAATATTTAATGCTAATAAATAATAAAGTATAAAATTAAATTTAATAAAAAATAAATAAATTTATTAAGATATTTTTTATTTTCTCTCTCACTATTTTTTGAGTTTCTCACATATTGTACCCACTTTGGACTTTTACTTGTTTTATTTTCTTTTGTTTATGAAGAAAAAAAGAAAGTTGAACACAAATTCATTATTTTGTGCTCTCATTTTTGTATGCTTTCTTCTATTATTGAAGAAAAATATAATTTTTCTTCTCAATTGATAGTGAAATATTAGTTTAATAATTAATATTATTTTTTATCTCACGAGCATTTGGTATATTCATTTTTATAAATATAAAAGAAAATGTTATGCACTAAGTGTTTTGTAATAACTAGTTTTTAATTGTGTCTTGATTATCATATATTTTTCTTTTATTAATTATGTATCGCAATTTTTATTTAGATTATGATAAATTATCTTTTAGTATATTTTTTTTAAAACATAAGTATATTGATAAAAAAAAATAAAATAATAAATTAATTATTTAAAAGTGATAAAATGGAAGCTACCGTGAGGAAGAAAATAGAAAAAATCAATCTTTGACAAAACTAGGAAGTCAATTACATCTACTTGATTGATTTTTTAATCAGTCTCGTCTTATTTTAACTCTTCTTGTTTCTACAACTATATCAGAAAGATAATTTTCTACAATCTACAATGAAAATTATCAAAATAAGATTGCAAAATAAAATGGAAGATGAATTTTTTTTGCTGACGATATGATTATTTACATTAAAAACAAAATATAACTAAAAATTTTAATATTGATTCAATTATTATTGAGTTCAACAATTTTACGGACCCATAATTAAATATATAAATTTTAAGTATATTTTGGCACCCCCACAAATATTGAGCAAGGTCCGCCACTGCTCCTTGCTCAAGTTGTGTGGTATCTCTTAAGCGTAAACTTATACTGATTTAGTGTCTTTCCAACAATTAATAAATAATATAAATTAAATCAAAACTTGCTCCTATGTTTATCCGCATTCAAACTATGACATGTCGCTTGAGTGATAAGTCTTGTCACTTAGTGTTAATACCATACTTACAATTGTATAACTTAATAAAATAAATTGGAGGCTTACCTAAACCGACAAAACTTTATTGCTTGAGCGATGAATTACTAGAGAATAAAGGATTGTTGTTATCTCTCTTGTTCAAATTTATGTCCCCTAGCTTGAACTAAGAGAGTTATCTCTCAGGCGTTCTATTGATTGTTCAAGCAACAATAGTATTTACTCAAGATTGAAGGACTTACTTAATTGTTGTTTGAGTGATACCTATTCACCGAAGCATGATATGTAAAAAGTATCATATATTGTAGAAAAATGAAAATCATCTCATCACCATCCCAAAATTCAATGGTCTTAATAAGTTTTAAAATATAAATTTAGACTTAAAAAATACATAATTTACTCGACATAATTAATAGTATTCAATTTGACAATTCCAAACTGTTATATAATTCAAAATCAATATAGTTTTTCAAATACATTTAACTTTAACTTTTTACAATTAAATCATTAATTCAACCAACAAGTACAATTATACTCGAATCAATAGATCAATTACAACTTAAAATAATTTAACTTATTCTAGAAGATACTTACACTCCCAAAGTAATTTATATAAAGAGTTGAAAATTCTACAAAATTTTAAAGACAACGTGCAATCTAATCAAGAAATACCAAACTTTAGTCGTAAGTTAAATAAATTAAATTTGTTGAGATAATACGTTTTCTCAACTGACAAACTCAATAACGAGGTAAAACACTATCGAATAAAGAAATTAAAAGATTTTCAAGATAAAAGAAATATATATGATTTGATTTTGAAAGAGGTAAAAATTGAAAGAAAAAACATAATTTTTTTAAAAAAGAAAACAATAAAACAAAGAAAAAAAAGAAGAAATTATCCTTATATATTTATTTAGATTTTTTTCATATTATAATTTATCTATTTTGTGAAGTGTAAATTTTGATATGAATTTGGTATGGTTATCCATGCAGTGTATTTATTAATTTAATATGGAATTATCAAATTTATATGTACAAAAATTTGACATCAAAAAATGGTTGTATATTTAAAACCAATAAATTGATGTAAAATGGATAATGAGTGTATATTTAAAATGGTTGTATATTTAATATGGTTACCCTATTTTCTCTTTCTCTCTTAACAAACTTGATGTAAGGGTTGTATATTTAAAATGCATAATGAGTCAGAGCCCATCAAAAAATATCTCATTTTATTTTTCTTAATTAAATCAGTGTGATCCAATAAATTGGTGACCCACCTGACATTATTTAAATATAATTTTCTACAATCATGAGATCAAGATTTAATAATTATCAATTCTTGTTATTACTACTATTACTAAACATGTAATTCATAAATTTTTTATTGAGATAATTAGTCTGAGTTTTAGTTAAATTGGAAATTATAAAAAAAAACTTATTTATAAACACACACTAAATATTGCACAATCTATTCATCAATAAAAAATATATTTTTTTGCTCTTTAAAAGATGTAAGAACACGCATAAAATCATTTTAATACACATTAAACTTGGAGCTAAAATGTTTATAGCAAAAATTTAGAGGTTAAAGTACTGCTTTCAAGTCAGTGTTTTAACTTTTAATCAATTTTACTTGCAAATATATTTTAAGGTAAATTTGAACATTATTTAAGAAATTGATAATTTTATTTTATTGAAATGCATAACAGTGCCTACTCCGTATAATTTTATCTAATGACGATCTTCCAGGAATTATAGTAATTTTTTTTTCTTTTAATTTCTTACTGTTAAGTATATTTTTGACGCTAGTTTGTAAATCGTAATACTCATTAAAATTATATTTATTTAGATACCATTATTAATAAGAAATGACAAATGAATTTGTTTTTGTTGGACTCCATCTTATTTTGATATAAATTTATGCATTGATTGAGTTTAAGTATAAGTAATAGTCAACTTATTTCAATTGAATTAGGAAAAAAACGAGGATTTTCATATCCACTATGTACTTGATCTCATATCCATTCCAATACTAATTTCCATTCTTATTTCGCTTTTGTTCAAATTACTAAAAAGTACCTATAATTTATTAGATAACATTATATATATATATATATATATATATATATATATATATATATATATATATATATATATATTTATATATATTAAAATTTTGACTAAACATTTTCTTTTCTTTTATGTTATTTTGTTCAAAAGATGTGTTGTCAATTTCAATGTTCAAATAAACTTTATATCTCACATATAATTTTAAGTGTTTAATTGCGTAAACCCTTACTTTATGTTTAGACGAAGGATTTCAACATTTCAAAGAAATTGAAATACCTGGTAACTTTATTTTTTGCAATTGATTTCTCTTCATTTTTTATATAATTAGTTTGGATTAAGTAATTGAAATATCTTAGATTTCATTTTTTTTTGTTTGGATAAAATAATTTAATTTCTATTTTATAGCAAACTCAACTCTACCTTTGAGCCTAACTTAACTTAGCTCGACCTTCAATTCGATACGACTCATCTTGACTTTTGGTTCAAGTCGACTCAAGCCAATTCAACCTCAATTGATTTGAATTGGACTTATTTGAATCAATTCGACATCGACCCAATTTGAATCGATTTGACCGTAGTCGATTTGAAACAATTCGGCTTGAGTTGACTCGACTCAACCTTTAACTATGATATATTGCTTTAAACCCTATGTCTAGGCCAACTCAACTCGACCTTCGGCCCGAACCGACCTAGCTCGACCTTTAGCCAGGGCCAACTAGCTCATAGCCATTTCATCTGAACCTTCAGCTAGGGTCGTCTTAACTCAACCTTCGGTTGAGACCAACTCAGTTGACCTACAATCTGGGCCGACATGGCTCAACGTGAGGCGAACTTACTCGTCTCGACCTAAGTCCTAGGGTGGCTTGTCTCATCCTTTGGCACAAAAAAAAAGAATCTACAAATGAGATAAGTTGATACATATGGGCTATTGAAAGTAGGGACATATTGTAGTAATATATAATTTTTTAGAAATAGCCCACTAAGCAATATTGGAGAGAACATGTAATTACATTAGAAATGTACTAGAATATATGTTATCCTAAAAAGGTTGTAGGGATACAAGTGGATAAAGTGACCAAGACTAGAATATGTGGAGAAAAACCAAGGGAAGATGAAGGAAGTCCAATAACAACCAAAGAACGAAGAGGCAAACTAAGACTAAAGGCAATAAACAAACCATTACAAAATTTTGAACAAGTTGGGAGGAGAAGAGCAATGGATCAATCATCATCTAGGTTATGTTTGCCAATGGTGATGTGGGGGTCTTGTAAAATTTAATGCTTGTACTTAATAAGGCAACTACTGTTTTGGTGCAGCCATGACAACTTATCAACTGCAGATGGTTAAGGAGCATATGATAACATATAAAATTAGGACAAGGTGTTGGAAAGTGAGTGATATTCTTTAAAACACTTAATACTTATTCAGCCTATACAAATTATATATAAGGGTTTTTTGATAAGGACAATCATAGTCTCATCTGTATGATGCAATGTGAGCATTATAATGTGAGACTTTACCATTAGATTTTGCACATATTTTATGTGTATGGGTTGGAGCACCCCAAGTGCTTCACTATAAATATATATATATATATATATATATATATATATA
>Ga0214543_1012628_pt1 | contig 11114 bp, 7 predicted proteins | sample CNSS2metaG_FD_160094 | JGI IMG/M metagenome (GOLD analysis project Ga0214543, IMG submission 160094) | Root nodule microbial communities from cowpea collected in UCLA plant growth center, Los Angeles, California, USA - CNSS2 | ecosystem: Host-associated > Plants > Roots > Nodule | place: USA...
AAAAAATAGAAAATAAAAAAAAAATAAATATATAAATATATATATATATATATATATATATATATATATATATATATATATATATATATATATATATATATATATATATATATATAGAAGAACAAAATAGTTTTTTTTATTCAAAATCATAAACAAAAGTAAAAAAAAAATGGTTATCTTCAATAATTCTAGTTTCGTTTTCTCTAATACTATCAAAATATTACTTTTTTAAAATGATTTTGTAGATTAAAATTCAAATAACTATCCAACATTTATAATGTGGTTAAACTAACAAAAATCCTGTTTTTTGTGAATGTATATAACCACAAAAATTGTAAGAATTTTTTCTCTCTCTTAGAGTATAGTTATAATATTAAAATATTTTTCGATTTTTTAATCTATATTTAATATTTTAATGCTTAATTATAAAATATATTTGATAAGAATTTAGAAAAAATAGTTTAAGTATTAACTTCATCAAAGTCAAAAACATTTTAGAAGTTTAAATGTAAAAGAAAGACACTTTAACAGTTTAGAGAAAGATGGGTCAAATTTTAAACTGACAATATTAATTTAAGTATTTTTCAATATTAAAATTGTCGAATTGTCTTAAGTTTCTCTCAATGAAAATTCAACTCAGATTTATTAGAATGATCTGACAATTTACGCAAAAAGTTAAATAGTTGCAAAAGAATCTTCAGAAATGATTTTTAATATTATAAGTTAAAACAAAACTTTAAAATGATATCATGACTAAATTATGATTTTATTTAGTTTGATACTAGGAGTATTGCGGTAGTTCTGTAAACTATTATCTTTTTTTTTTTATTAAATCATATTTAAAGAGTACATGATAATATAAATGGGTAACGTTCATCGCTTATATAGTTAGTATCAGAAACCTAGAACAACAGTACATAAGTACACAACAGATCATGTCCTTAATCAATTAATCAAATATTAAGATGTTTTCAAACCACACTAATCCAAACTCATGCACAAAGGCTATCAATCGACACTGCAAATGTGTTCCACCATTAGAAATCCAAAATTAACTTAAAAGTTCTAATTTAAGCATAAATCAAAAAATTTAACATTATATAAAGCAAACAAGACATATTGTATTTAATGTCAAATCTTTTATACGAACATTAATATATCTAAAGTGCGTCATTTTTTTCAATTTATCGTAATAAAAGATATTTTATTAGTGGTATCAGAGTTAATGATTACTCTTAACGACTGATTCATAAGAGTATAACATAGATGAAAAATCCTAAATGTGAAAATTCTTGTATTGAAAGTCTCATAGAAGTCTGAGACAAGAAGGTCAACATTTATCCGGTGAACCTCTCTCAAAAACCCATGAGAAAGAAAAGATGATGATTTAAAGGAGTCTCAGTGGATACATACAAAAACAATTAATTTCTACATATGACAAAGATGATAAAAGGATTATGCAGATTTGAAAATATTTTGCTTTGGTATTCTATATTATACACATTTGACATAACCAAATATGATATGAAATGTGAGAAAGACGTATTTACAAGTTCTCAGTGCTGGAAAAATGTGAGCAGCCGGAGAACATGGTTTCGATAATGATATAAACACTTGATGAAGTTCATGGGTTATTGGTATTTGTTTGCTATAAGGTGATCTTGAGAACGATTTTCCCAAAGTTTGCTCAAAGCCCTTAAGCGTTGAAAATATTCTCCTAGAACAACCAGAAACTGACCAATCTCACGTATGCTAAGTATTCGATACATTTGTCGCAATGTTTCTTGTCGTAGATGATCAGCCTGTGTCACACAACTTAGGTTTAGCAGAAGATTCAACCTTTTAAACTTGCTGTTAATTAAAACTAAATATTCTTTTTCTAAATTTTTGACCTATATAATCAAAACACATGTAAGAGATGTAGCTGAATACTCATGCAACATGTTTATTACTTGGATGAATATTGTTTTATGTTAGAGTTTTTCTCAACATCCGTTAAAAGTCTCACATCGATCAGATATAAAACCAATTCACAATATATAAAAGTAGAATACAAAGTTCATCTTATAAGTGTGAGAGTAAATTAAGTTTAAACTTCACTTTTAACAATATCAATTGTAAAAAGTATACAAAAAAGTTTCATGAACCTTTTACGTTAGGATCATAGTATTCAAAAATTTTATTCTACAAGAGATAATACCATTGTAATATTAACTTTAGGATATTTGGATTATGTTTGTGATTTACAAATATTTTCTGAAGGTTTTCATTATGTTTTTCATTTCTACCATTGTTTAATGACTATTCGGAGAAAATTTGGTAATGTAAAATCCCAATAATTAAATTAAAACTCGCATAGTTAAAGGGAATTATTAGATTGAGTAACTCCAGATGAAGGAAGTTGTTAATTACAATCGGATACATGCTCGATTAAATTGATTAGTGTAATTCACGTCATAAAGAATTATATGAGATAAAATAATCATATTAAAGTTGGAATACGCATAGTCAAAATGCTTAAACATCTAAATACTACTCCATATCAATTTATAAAGGTAGAAAAGATGATAAAGTTGTTTTATTAACCCTCTTTTTGTCTTGGTTTTTATTAAAATATTAGTAGTAATACATTATTTTGAGAAAATTTAGAGAATATGTTACCTATTTATTTATATTTTTAGAGTATTTTTCCTTGATTTAATTTCTATATTTTAGGTAAAATATTTTGTAATATATATATATATATATATATATATATATATATATATATATATATTTTCCAAGAGTGAAAGAAAACAATAAAAGAAATTAGTAGAGAATTTATCATGATATCAAAATTAATTATTTGTTTTAATGAATGATTTAGTAGAGATCTTTCTTATATTTTATCGTGAAAGCAAAACCACCTTTGTTTTCGGTGACAAAAGTTTTCACGGCCTATCTATTAATATAAGAAAGATCTCGATCGAAGAATATGACAGCTACAGAGAATATCTCTTTCAACAGTTCAACTACAATACAACTACATCTAAGCCAATAATATATAGCCACAATCATAAAGTTTATAATGCCACACACTTAAGATATGGTCCCAACCATTCAGACAAATAGAAAAACACTTAGAATGCATACTCTTATTTTTTATATTAACACAAGAGGAACAAGAAAATCACACACAATAAGTTTATTAGATTTAATCTAATTTCGTTAAAAGTTGTGTGTGTGACTGATAGTGTAAATGACATTAAACATAGAAAACAATAAGCAAAGATGGCATGCAATGAAAAGAAAAGTTACCAAATTGATGAATAGAGTGAAGCATACATTACCTGATTCACAAAGCTCACCAGAGCTTCCAATCTCTCCATTGCAGTATCCATCTGTGGAATGTGAGTTCCTTCAACCAAGTGTCCAGGCCCAACACTGTCAGCAAGCATTTGCTGAAGTTTTTCCATACCTTGTGAAAGGGCATCTTCTGCTTGTTGGCATGATTTTTCTAGGCCATAGGTATCAAACCGTTGTTGCTCTGTCAAAGGTTCACTCAGAGGGATCAGAACCTGCAATTATACTAAATTTATTACATATAACAACAAGGTGGTAATAAAACTCAAAAGTTAACAGTTATGAGGAACTTCAGTAGTAACATAACAGTGTTTGTTACAAGACTGTACCTTTAGCTATGTACTGCAAGCAATAAACATGTCAATAAGAAATGGCTTAGCAGATATGATATATTAAGAAATGAAAACAAGATGTCATCAATCAAATGTCACACCCATATGATATTATGAATGATTGGAAAAACCATCAATGAATTAGGCCTTTAGAAAGTAAAAAAAAAAAAGTATAAAAATTGAAAACTTGTTCGTTAGTGAGTATCAGATGAAATACTTTGGAATGTGAGCACAAGGAACATCACCTTTAGAAGTTCAGAGGGGCGAAATCCTCCAATCCACAAGAAGAATCGTTCAGCTGTTGTCATCCACATGCCAGACATAACGTAGAAAACATCTGCTTTTGCAGCAGCAGATTTCATGGTAAAGAGTTTGGAATAGTGGTTCATTATGCTTTGTACAAGTTTCCCCAGTTGCATGTCACCTATCTCAGAACTTAAAGCAGTTCTTATTTCCAAGATATGTCTGTTTTGCTCCTCTACCCAAAGTTCATACTCCATCTTAAAAGTTGCTATTCCTGCACATTGGGTCCTTTTAGAGTGCAAAAATTGTAACACGGGAAGAAAAAACATACTAAAGGAAATCCCAGAACAAATATTATATCAACCAAAATGAAGTTTCTGATTCTGAAGTTTACTAGATTCTGAAGATATATGTAATAAGTAATAATCACATTTAAATGAAAAATCAAGAGTTATCTAGCTAGCAGCTTAATAGCTACAAACCTGAATTTACAGAGCCAGCAAAACCCAAATTATTAGAACCCAATCCGTCACCAATATACAATCCCTGCAGGTATGTTGCCTCAAGAAATTCACAAGAGAAGAGAAAAAAAAAAAAAAAAAAAAAAAAAGATATTGAACTATATAAAGTGATCCATGAGTAAACACCTGTCGTTTAGCATGATCTACCTCTTCCTCTAACTGCATCAACTTCAAACGACATGATTCCAACTGTTGCACGTACGCCTGTGAAAAAACATCAGAAATCACATGACATTAGCATATGTAAACACTTGTTCCATGCTTAGAATATCTTTCAATGCATAAACCTTCAAACCTTTCTCCTCAAACGACTCTTTCGAGCAGCCTCTCGATTTTGAGCAAGACGTCTTTGTGTCTGCATGTTTCAACATGTTAAATTGCTTCTTTTTTCGCCATATAACATAGAAGAAGAAAAAAGTTATGAATACAAGCCAGACATTCAAAACTGTGAAGCAGAGGACCTCTTAATTTGCAGTGCTTATGCAGTTTCCTTAGAGTCCAAGGGTCTAAAATACTTTGTGATGTCACTCAATTTCTACATAAAGGTAAAGATGGAGGAAGAAGAAAAGAGTAAATGGTGTGCCTTCCCATGCTTGAATATCACCAAGATTAAGTCTATTGTTTGAAATGGATTAAATAAACTTATCACATTACAGTAAAACACCCTATATAATGTGGCCACCATAGTGAGAGTATATCTAAGTATGGTATTAACTACATAAACTTCCTAGTAAAAGAAACTTCTTGTGAAGCTAAGGACAGAAGTATCTGTATTCTGAGAACTTAACGGTTATATGTGTAAAAACCATTCAAAACTAGTAAAATATTTCGAAGAATAACCCCTTTATGCTGTTTTAGGAAAAAGGGTTTTACATAACATTGTTACCTTATCAATCAGTCTATTATGATCTTGGTTGTACTTCACAGATGTTCCAAATATTCCATGAGAAACCTCCTCTGACTAAGTATTCAACAGAAAAACAGAACTTTATTGGTAGGCAAAACAGGCATTATCATTTGCAAAAGACAACGTGTAAATTTGGTAAACTTACTTGCGCCTGAACTTGATTATCAAACTTTATGTCCAGCTCTTCAATTATGGAGGTGGATGCAGTTAAAGTATTAGCATTACTTTTGAAATTTTCTTCCCACATGCTAATTTGGTGGATAGGATCATACACTTCCATTCTTCTTGAGGAAACAAACTGTGAGGATGAAGCATCCATGCTCTGTGGACTAATCGATGCAGCAATTCAATGCATACGCATATATAGAGGCTGCGGTTAAGAATTAATGAAACGATTCAAAATTCAGTCAATCATAAAACGCATAAAGGAAGCACATTTCACTTAGATTTTAATAATAAGATAATCAGAAAGCAAAAGGAATACAAATAAGAATTGGAATGGAAGATATTTGAAGACTGACACGAGTGCAACATAAGAGAATAGTTTTAAGATGCAGAAATGTGCCTCTGTTACCATGTTATACTACAAGAAGGAATACAACAAAAGAAACCTTATTGTGGCACTGTTTCATACACTTGTTAATCATATTGCATGCGCCATTAACAAGTGACGTTGATCATAAGAAATCGTACCAGGGAAAAGCAGAAAAGGTCAATTTGATTAGTAAGACCAGAAGAATAAAGAAATCTCCAAGCCTCCATTGTGATGTGACCAATCTGGAAGTGGATTGAATGAAAGTAGATGGGAACATTTTAAGAAATACTAATTACACAACAAAATCCCCACTGAATATGTCACAAATTTGGACGATTGTGTTTGGTAAGAGATGAAGAAGAGGAAAAGTTTGTGACACCAAATAGTTTGTTTGAGTTGAATACAGTCTAGAATGTATATAGCGTGGCTCAAAACCCATTGGGAAAAGAAGAATCATAAACGTAGAAATTATCAGAGTATTTTAAGATTGTGTTTGAACCATGGAACCAAACATGGTATTAATTTTCTTGCTTAGGTGACAAAAGACAGAAAGGGTAGCCAGAATGAAGCAGTGGGGTACAATTTTTTCAACTTTTTGAACAGGTGGTGAAGGACAGAGGAGACAAATTTCTTAATTTTATTGCAAACGAAGGATAAAAGTATGGTAAACAAATACAAACTTTGGGTGCGAAGAAAGTACAGATTATCACAAATACAGAAAGCAGCACCAAGTACGCATCAATTCTTTTGACTGATCCACGTTTTTAGTTTCTTAATTTCTTCGAAGATAGACAGCAAAAAAACCGCACAATAGATTCTAGGATACTTACTAGTCCTCGTCCAAAAAAGGGCAACAACCAAAATCATAAGTTTTGGGTACGTACGTGAAAGCAAAGCCAAAACCGGTATGCACACTTTTTCAAAGAGAAAAACAAAAACAAAAATGATTATAGAAGCAAGAGAGAAGAAAGAAAGTACCTGTGAAGGTGATCATAGAAAGCGCACAACACAAGCAACTACTTCAAAAAAACAAAAACATAAAAGAGCTGTCATGTATTTATGTAGTATCTGGTCCTTCCTCGTTTTCCTCAGCAGTTAAATCTCTAGATTTTAAAATTACAAGGAAAGAAAAGGAAAATTCTTTATTTTAATGAGCCAAACCTTTGAAAGCTACTTTCAGAAATACTGTGTTTGGCAGCCTTTTTTTTCTTGCTGGGTGACTCACCCCCAAAAAAACACAACCCAAGACATTATTCAATACCCTAATCTCCCATCATATATTCATGGAATTATAATTATTAATACATGTAATGAAATAGGGGCCACTTCTTTAGATGAATAATAAAGGCCACTATTTTTTTAATTGAACTTTACGTTATTTTAATTGGAAAAAAAATGGCATGGATGAAGACGTGGTGTGTTGAAAATGAGAGAGGGTTGTATTTTTGTGCGTGTCTGATGATGTTGTGTTGTGGTAGAGAGTGAAGGGTTTCACAGAGACACAGAGAGAGGAATACGAAAGCATGATCGTAGTAGTGATGGATAGTGGTCACATTTCCACTACCAGTAATGTGCGCACCAGGTAGATCCTGCAGATTGGTGGGGTTCTCTTGCTGACATCATTTGGGAGAACAACTTTGTGTACACAAAAAATCATCTTTGGATAAATTCCTCTCAGCATCTTCAATGGTTTACTCTTTTTATTCTTAACTTTTCTTTTTTTAGACTTTCTTCACTTACAAAAATATCAAGGGGTCTTTCCACTTTAAATATCAAATTACCTAACCAATTATGTACATTAGTACATTTTCATTTTAATCGATTAACTCTTCTTACCGATTTTACTCTTTTTTAATACAATTTATTTTATTAATTTTTCATTTATAAAAGTTATTTATCTGTAGAATATAAAAAAAAAAATCATTGTTTTAATCATCTTGAGTGTTACTAGGAGAAACACATGCACCTGTATGTATTTTTTATGTTTTAAGAGAAAGAGATTTAAAGTAATGAATATTAAGATAAAAACTACAAATATGATTAGGAAACAAAAAAGGAAAATAAAATAAAATCTATAATAGTTTTTCTTAAAAAAAAAATTAATATACCATTTACTGATAAAAATCGGTTAACATACACAAAAGTGAAAATTCTTATATAGATTCTTTTATTTGACAATTTTATCATAATATTTTTTTTAACTACTTCTATTGTTTCAATTATAATTGTTTAGCTTTTCTGGACAACGTAATTCTCTAATTTTACTTCTTAAAATGCCATAAACATACACTTTTTAACTTTGAAAACCAATCATTCAGAATTATACTCTTTTTTTAAAATTTAAATTAATGAATGCAAATACACATTGTTGGTGAGAGATGTGTACTCTTGTTTTGGTACACCCAATAAATTTTACATTATGTAGAAGTCGAAGTCAAGTCCAAATTAAATATTTTTTCATCCTTTCATCTCAGGAATAATTTTTAATAACAAAATCGTGACAGAATTTCACATTTTAAGACGAACAATATCTCAAAAACATGATTGTTGATCTGACAAAAAATCCGACTCACTGCAAGTACACATGTAAAAAAAACGCTGACAATTAAACATTGAAAACATATTTAACTATTTTTCATTTTATTCACATCCTTTCTCATTTTCATGCCATACTGAAAATTAATTCCATTATTCAATTACTTTTTTTACTCACAATTTGAACTATTTGAATTTCATAACATTAAGTGTTTCTTGTCAAATTAATGGTAAAACATTTTTTTTCATTATTTGGTGATAAATATTGACCAACAATTTTAAATAATTAAGATAATATACTTCTTAAACTAAATGTAGTGTTAATATTTAATATAAATCTAACATAATTAAAGTTCTCTGCACACTACAAAATAGTTTAGGTCAACTCCTCTCCCTCTTACACGCACATTAGATTATTCTCACATTACAAATGAACAAAAAATATGGAACAATTGCACTTTCTTGAGCACCAACAACATTAATTTCTCTTTTTACATTAAAAAAAAAAAACATTAGAAATGATGGATCCGACTTCGGTTTGGGTTACCAAAAATCCATCGTCCCTATTATGATTTTCTAGTGCTATCACCCACACAAAAAATCTCCCTACTTGTACTTGATTCCATGTTATATGAGCTGGTGCAAAACCTATTTTAAATTCGAGTATATTAAGAAAAATAAAGTATAAGATATTTGATTAATTTGACTTTAAAAATAAAAAACTAGAAAGTTTTGTTTGGGATTACATTTGCAGGAGCACAACCAAACTCATTGCGTCACGAACTGCTAAAGTCTAATTAATCGAATAAACAAGATTACACCAAAAAAGAGAAATAAAAGAATCTTGGATAAAATTGTGATATGAAATGGATTATGTGCAATAAAAAATAGTGTGAGGAGTGAGGATAAGTTTACATTATTATAGAGTAGACTATTAGGTGTTTGAATGAGTCTTACAAGTGTAAAGTAAAGCTACAATAATTGTTGGTGGTTGCATTTTCGAATGGTTGGCCAAGCTATTAGTGATTTTCCCTTTCATATTCATTTTCCTTTCTTTTATTACTATCTATTTCATAATTGTTACGTCACGCAAACACTTCCTGCCTCTTTTACCTATTCAAGTGCAATCCCAACTGGGTTGCCACTAACAATGGCTTTTGCCTCTCTCAATTATCAAATATTTTAGATTCTTTTTCCATTCTCATACATTTTTTTTTTCTCACAAACATCAAATGTCAAACATAGTGTGGGATTGTAAAGTGACTTAGTGAGTAGATGAAAGAAAAAAAAAATTAAAAAATCGTGAATTTGATTTCTCTTATTAATAAATTGGGGTATGAGAAATTGTGAATTTATCTCCTTCGACTAAAAAAATTGTCTAATTAATATTTCTCAATGAAAAAAATATCAAATATGGCAAGAGATACAAAATTTAATAAATATAAAGGAAAATCATATTTAGATTCCTATAATTTGATTCTTATTATATATTTTTTTGATATGTTTTAGCGTGGAACATTGATTAATATACAACTATTTAAAAAAAAAAAAATCAATGCTCAACATTAAATCAGGTCAAAACATACCAAATGAGAATCAAATTATAAGAGTCAAAATATCATTGTCTAACTATAAAAGAGAACACTATTCTCCAATCCAAATATTTCTCTATTTAATCTAGATAAAAGGGAAAAAAGAATAATTTAAAAAATTGAAGTTTTATGTTACATGTTAATTTTCTTGGTTTGTTTTAAAATAAAAAATATAGAATGAATTATTATTAAAAGTGGATACTTTTAATAAGGTAAGAAATTAGTAGATAATCATTATTAACTTTTCTTTAATACAAAATTGTTAATCCTAATATAAAATGAATATAGAGGTATAGCGTGCGCGAGAGAGCTTTGCGTTTATAATGTTTTCTTCTGACGTCATTTGAACTACTATCACTAAAAAATACTGTACTCATGATCGGTGACGTCACCAATGGTTCTTTCTTTTGGGTAAAAGAATAATTTCAGTAGAATAAGTACAGTGACAATTTATTTTAATAAAATAACAAAAATATCTTAACTTGAATTTCGTTATTTTTTTTTCGTCTTTGTTAACCGTACTGTTAAATGTGTACATAGAATTAATTTGTCAACACGTACATGATTACTATATAAAAATAAAAATTAATAGTATTATATATTTATTTTATAAATTTTAAATGAAATTAAGTGTTATTTAGTGGAAACTAATACACATTGAATAAATATTTATGGAAATCATTAGTGGTGACGTGAACAATTGTTTGGAAAAATTGTACTCTGAATTTCCAATTATTTGTATCAAAAGTCCACCATAAAGGTTAAAAGTTGGTAATAAAGATTGGTTATTTCTAAGGTCGTTAACCGTGTTATTTGATGTAGTTTTTCTATTAAAAGTAATTTAAATTAAATATAAAGATGATACGTGATTTGATTTGAATATAAAAATTTTAAATTAAACTGAATCAAATTTTCTGAAAACTCTCATTTAATTCTATCTCTTATTTTATTCATACATGAGAGTTTAATGTTATATCATTATTAATAATTTTAGTGTTTATTTTGCTATTTATAAATTTGTTTTCTTTAATATTGTGTATAATATTAAACAATTTATTTATATTATTAATATTTCTTATTACTAAATAATATATATATATATATATA
>Ga0214543_1012629_pt1 | contig 11113 bp, 9 predicted proteins | sample CNSS2metaG_FD_160094 | JGI IMG/M metagenome (GOLD analysis project Ga0214543, IMG submission 160094) | Root nodule microbial communities from cowpea collected in UCLA plant growth center, Los Angeles, California, USA - CNSS2 | ecosystem: Host-associated > Plants > Roots > Nodule | place: USA...
TTCATAAAATTAAGGTTCTTACCAATCTATAACTTGTCTCAGATGGTTAGGAGGAGGCCTGTGCAAGGAACAAAGCCACACAACAATGTTGTCCTTCATGGAAATTACAACTAGTTGCCAATGACGCATGCAATAAAAAAAAATAACACTATATCCTGACAAATTACCGTAAGCTGGAAAATCATTAATTGTGCAAAATAACATTGCACGCATCATGAAAGTCTTAGAAGTAAAAGCATCAAATGTTTCAACCCCATCCTCCCACAACATCTTCAAGTCTTCAACTAGTGGACTGAGATAAACATCTATGTCTCTACTGCCTCGGTTAAGAGAGAACCGAGGCATATTGCATCAGTGAAAAAAATAAATAAATTAAATTAGTGGTCAAGGCGCTGAGTCAATTTTTTTTAGCTCTATATGCCTCGGTTATTATGACAACCGAGGCATAAAAGTTCAATTTAATTACAAAACTGCCACCGTGTGCTTTTATGCAGCGGGTCCGCATGAACCGAGGCATATACAGCGCTGTAAAATCTCTAAAATACACTAGTGTTTTGTCAAAACAAATATAATTTATTCATTTTGTACCAGCCATTCTGACACTTTTGTTTGTAACGCCCCATTTAATTTAATGCGTAAAATTAAAGGAAACGTCACACAGAGATGATCAAAGTAGCGTAGTCCTGGGGTTTTAAACACAACTCCTACAAAACTGGGCACACCACGATGCCAAAGGAAAACGGAAAACCAACCTAATAAAGAGCGTAAAGTAGAAACATATGAAACGATACATGGGCCTTAGCCCTAAGGAAAAAAAGAAGAGAACTCCAGCCAGATGGCTAAGCAGCGGAATCACCATTCCCTTGTTGGCCACGAGAACCTCGCCCATCTGCTCCCATCAATCGAATTGATGATCATCGCAAGAAAGAAGTACCACATACAAGACAACCATACAATAAACAGGGTAAGCTAGAGCCAACACATTTTCATCATACAGTCAAATACAGTATCATCATCCCATATCTATATCACTATCAAGCATGTCATGACTCTTCATTCAATACACTACGACTCGACTCGACTCATCAAGATACGTATAACTTAGTCGGATTCAGCGGATGCTTGCACTTGTGGTGGATACCCCTGCTCGACCCTGAGCTGCTCATCTCCGAGCTATGTGTTACAAGTGTTACAATGAATCAAATCTCCTTCACCACAAGGTTAGCCCTTAATGAATTTCAGGCCTCCTACTACTCTCACCACAGGAGTCAGTCCGCTCTAAGTGAGACTAACTGGCTCCTTAGAGTGTCAGGATGCAACCTTAACTTGAATCCTTACCTAGTTATACAGATGGGGCACCACCATGGACACCCACTAACAGGGGCCATGGAATTACGTCCCGACCACTGAAGCGCAACCTCGGAGGTCTCACCTAGAGGCCCCAAGGAATTTACACGCTAACAAGGACCAACATTCATAACTCAACAATAAGAGAACATCAAATCATATTTACATTTCCATACCAACCCTTGAGATTAATTCCTCATACGCATCGTGTTTCAAATCCATACTTCTGATCATCACCACCCCATGAACCTAGGGCCTCATCTCATATCAATAACATGTTCCTTTTGGTTCAATCCACTCATTCATTTTACATGTCATGATCACACCCAACCTGTCATACGCAATTCATAATTCATGCCAAGCATACATAATACTCCATTATATACATGTTTCTCATCATACAATTCATACCTAAACCAATATAAATCATCCAAGAATAAACAAGCACCCAAACAGCGCACAGCCTCGCCCAACCCCTCGCTCAGGCTGAGGGGTTTCGCTCGGGCGAGACGTGCTGGCTCAGGCGAGCCCCCCCCCCCTTCGCCTAGGCGAGGGTTCGATGAAGCACCCAGGGAACATCACGGGATCTCGCTTAGGCGAGACCCCTCTCGCCTGGGCGAGGTGTTCACTCGCTCAAACGTTCGAACGGGTCGCCTGGGCGACCTTCCACGCAATGGGGTTTGGGCGAGTCTTCGTCAGGCTCGCTTAGGCGAACCTAACTTGCCTGGGCGAGATTAACAGCTCTCGCCCCTGATTCACCTGCAACAAAGGTGTTTCCCGACCCAACCAAAAATACCAAGCACCATACACACCAAACTAGTGATTTATTCATGCAGTCCATTCACAAGCTCAAGATCAAGCATAAAAATACAACTTAAACTCGGACTCTAACTTCCCGTACCTGGAAAAGGGCTAACACAACTTCGACACCGGGCCTCGGAGCACAGCAGCTCGAGTGATGAACTTGCAGTAGTGGAGTAGAACTCACTACTCGAGCTTTTAGGTGGACTGGTTCGAGGTGGGAAGTAAACCCTAACAGAGCTCTAGTGGTACGAAAGGGAAGGAGGCGGCTGCGAATCTGTGAATGAAGAGAGTGTGAGAGTTAGGGCACCTTAGACTCAGCTTTAACCTTTGGGCCGGCTCTTAGGCCCATCAGATTTGGGGCAGAAAAAGAACAAGGCCTTACATTGTTTCAGCATGGATTTTCTGTGATAAAATCAAGTCAGGGTCTTTATTTTAATAAAAATTTAATAATTGAAATACAATTATTGCAACCTAAAACAAAAGTTTTGTATGAGTTCTAATAGACTAGCAATCAATCATTAAATATTTTCAATTTTATAATATTACACACAAAATTAGCAAAAAATGTTAAATTCGTAGCATGGATTTACTAAATATATTTTTATGGTTATTTTTAAAGATATTTCATCTTGTTCATCTCCTCTAAAATAAAATCATGCATAAAGAATAATAAATAGATATGACAACGGGTCGGGTCTGGTCGGACAATGCTTATTCGCTATCCGACCTGAAAAAAAATAATCCAACAAGTTATTCACCTTGTTATTCGTCGGATGTCTGTATAAAAAAATATCCGTGGATTTTTTAAAATTTGTAAGTATCCCTGTATACCCGTAGATATTTAAAAAATATTTTACAAATTTTTAAAATAAAATATAATTAAATTTATAGAAAAGTATAAAATATAATACAAATAAAATTATTTAAACATTAAATTTTATTTTTAATTAAATTTAACCTAATAAAATATAAATTAAATTTTATTTTTAATTAAATTTAACTTAATAAAATATAAATTAAATTTTAATTTTTTCAGATAAGAATATTCCGAGTACGGGTAATATAATACATGTATCCGACCCGTTTATAAGTGGATACTAAAATACCTGCCACCTACAAATAATAAATACTATTGGTACTAACTATTTATCGCAGATTTTATTCGTATAATTTTTTCATTCTAAAAAATAAATACCCTTTCATGAAACACTTTTATATTTATGATATAAGTCTGAAAAAAACAAACACTTTTACAAGTTTCTTAAACGGAAGGAAGTGGAATAAGAAACAAAAGAAAAATTAAACTAATGATATTATTACGCATAAACATTAAAAATAAGTTGAAGAAAAAGAAAATAATGATGCAAGAATTAAAATGCAAGAAAATAAATAACAAAGATAAAAAAAATCTACTACCAAAGTTATAGCATCATTTATAGAGAAAATAAATAATATTTGTGATAAGAGTAACACTAATTTTGCCCTTTTTTTTCATTTTAATTCTTGACGTTATAGAGACACAGTAAAAACATTTTTTTAACTATCTCTAATTATAAAATAAGAAAACTTATACATATATAGTAATACTTCTGAGTAGTTAAACAGTTTATTTATTTTATATAATAAAGCACAAACCATATCAGTGACTGATTTCGATTATGATTGAATATTTTTACTAAAATGATTTGTTTTCTGCGACATCCAATAGGTTAAATATTTTTTTCCTCTAAATTTATATATAAAATTAAAATTTGTTTATATCACAATATAATTTTTATAATCCAATAACGTCAATTTATTTTTACGTATTACATACTATTTTAGATTAACATTTAAATTAAAATATATTAAATAGCATAAACAATTTAAATAATAATTTCAAACATTATTTAACTTAACATGTAAAACGAGTTGAAGCAGTTGGATTAAAAAAATTAAATCTATTCAATTTTTAAATTTGGATAAAAAATATATTAAAATTTAAAACAAAAATAAATTTCAATAAATTTAGAGAATAAAAACGTATTAATCTTAACTTTTCCAATCAGACGATACAGTAACATGTTCCGTAACTTAATATATTAATATATTGATAAAAGAAAAGTTACTTGTTACAAGAGTTAAATTTGTGGGAGTACAAAAGTACAGTAACACTTTTGTTTGTAGTAATTTGGCAAATTATTGAGAACCACATGGTAAGATAACATGAATAGATTGATTACCTATATTTGTGCCCACATGTCTCCCATTGATGACACATGTCTACAAATCCGTAATTGTTCATCTTAAATAAGCTTGAGTTTTATTATCTTTAATCTTTAGAAACTTCTTTCAACTAAAATAACTTATACTATATATGCATGTGAAAAAAAAAATATTCTTTTTATATAATTAAGAATGTCAATTTGGTTTATCATTTTTTAAACTTATAATTTCTCTTAAGATATTTAATTATGAAATTAAATCAAATTCTTCGATATCCAACAAATTATCATGTTTTAAAGATTGTTCAAGGTTTAAGTTTTTCAAAAAATGAGAGATCTACACACAGTAATACACAAAAAAATTGCTCTTTTTTGTTCATAACTCTTTTTTGTTATACAATTAAAGCTTCAATTCTTCTTTTCGTTTGAATTTTTTAATAGTTTGATTCAAAATTTATCTATATATTTTTATATGAAATAAAAAATATAATATATAAAACACTACTAAAGATAAATATATAAAATGAATGAATTAAAATAATAAAACCTAGTTCGGGTTGTCAAGAAAATAAACTCGACAGTAGACTTGCAATATTTTGAAGTCTCGAGTATCTTTTTCGTCCTTAAGTCTCAACTTTATCTCAAACCTGCAAAACTGATTATTTTAAGATTAATCATTAATAAAAATAATTAAGAAAATATTGTTCTTCTCAACTCGATAGTAAGTCTTCTTTTTTCTAAATTTGAATTATCTTTCTACAGAAATCTCGACTTTGAATTATACTTCAATTAATCTATTATCCACCAAAAGAGTAAACCATAATCTAATTAATAATTTTTGTAAAAAAAATTCAGTTCCATGTCAAGATATATACAAAAAAAACCCTCGAAACTCGTAACTTTAAAAGTACCGAAAAATAAGACTGGGCAAAAGAAACTAATTTTTAATTCTAATACAAATCCAAAACAAAATAAAAATAACAACTACACAAATAAAAAGAAAAAACATGGTAACGAGAAATGAGGATGAAAGAAAAAACATACTAACCATAGATGAAGATGAAAAAATTGATACACACGGACAATATGGGATCCAAGAGATTAAATGGATGTAATATGTCAAAACCCTAAAAAAAGACTATTTTAGAAGAAAATAAAGTAAGGAGAGATAAGCGAAGTCATAGAGAGACAAAAGAAAAAAATAGAATCTAGATTTATTATAAGAAAATAAAATAGTTAATCATTCTCTTTATTGTAAACGAAATTATAATTTACTAAAAAGAAGTTTTAAATCATTAATTATCATTTTTACTACCAATAAAAATTAACATAAACTAATAATAATTTAATTAAATTTTAATCTCAAACATAAACTTATACTTAATTTAATAGAGCTATATTAATAATAAAATATTTTTTTGAGACATTTTTTATTTTAAACGTAATTTTATAATTAGTTTAATAGAGGTATATTAATTAGTACTAAATAGAAATTTGAGCATTTTTTTCTTAAACATTTTTAGAATTAATTTAATAGAGAAATATTAGTAGTAAAAAAATTTGAAGCCTTCTTATCCTTGAGGTCTAAAGCGAGTGTTTTACTTGCTTTACTCTTGAGTTGACCTTGATTTATTTCAAGAACTTTGGTGTCCATCAACTCTTATAAAAGGGGTAAAGATTTTTCACAAGCAGTTTTAAGCAAAAGATGGTGATATTTTTGTTGCAAGTTTTACCCTTTTTTTAAGCAATATGTTTCTCTTTTGTACGTGGCTTTCTACATTCTAGACATATCTCTATCTATTAGTCATCATAAAATCATGCTTTAAATTTTGTATCAAACTCTTTTGTGTAGATAGATTATTTATCATGTAAAAAAAATTAAAGTCCTTGGATTCAAAAGACTAAATCTATTCAATTTTTAAGTTTACAATACTACAAATTCTCATAATACATGGGAATTTTCTTGCAAATTTGTTAAAAAATTTGCAAGAAAAGGCTTTTTCCTACTATTTTTTCTAAGAAATTTAATTGGCAGGTAATTCCTTCGTGGGTAATTATTTCCTACAAAATTATAAAATTCGCAAGTATTTCTTACAAAATTTGTTGCAAAAAGTGTTTTATACAAAATATTTTGCAAAAAAATTGGCAGTAATTTCCTGCAAATCTTTTTTTCATAACAAAATTTATAAGTATTTCCTACAAAAAAAATTCAAAACAAAATTGATATGAAATATGAGTTTTTTTAGTAGGAGATAAAAAGTATATTCAAGTTTGAAACGAAAACAATTTCAATTTTATGTCTAATTTAGGAAATAAAAACGTATTAACCCTAACTTTTCCTATCAAACGATATAGTAACATGTCCCATAACTTAGTATGTTGATTAACACTTAGACACTTTCACTAGTATTAATAATAATAATTAAATATATAAAATTTGAGTATATTATTTTGGTCCTTCTAAATTTTTTTATCAAGATCCGCGGCTCCATTAATATATGTCATTTCTCCAAACGATTATAATTTCTTCAACTTATTGTATTGCTATAAAAGATATTGATTAGCGACCAAATTCTCCATCCATCACTTCCAATTATCATAACATTCTAGAATGTATAAAAAAAGTATAAATAACTAGAATAATAATTTAAAATATTATTTAACATATAAAAAAAATTGAAGTCCTTAGATTCAAAAAACTAAATCTATTCAATTTTTAAGTCCGGATAAAAAGTATATTTAGGAAATAAAAACGTATTAATCTTAACTTTTCCAATAAAACGACACAGTAACATGTTCCATAACTTAGTGTATTGATTAAAAAAAAATTACTTCTTACAAGAGTTAAATTTGTGAGAGTACAGTAACACTTTTTCATAACCTTTTTTAAAGATGACTCGATTATCATTTTTTTTAGTAATTATGTCTCTCAATTTTTGATTAGATTTTGATAAATTATTTTTTAGTCTTAATTTTTTTAAAATAATTATTATTGATGAAAAATAAAATAATAGATTCATTTGTTTTAAGTGATAAAAGGGAAAATACCCTTGAAGATGAAAATAATACAAATTTACTTCTTCACCTTTATTCAAGCATAGTATTAGAAAGTCAATTGTTGAATTAAATGACCATTTCTTAAGATTCAAAGAATTGTAAGTGAAAATTTTCATATTAATTCTTTTAAATTATAGGCGGAATATTTTATATTAATTATTTGGAACTTATTATAAGAAAACATTTTCAAATATGAGAATATTCAGGAAAAAAATGAAATTAGAAAAAACTTATTTAAAATGAGTTTCATATCAAATATAATTTCAAAACTATAATTTTTGTAAGAAGAAATATACAAGGATTTCAATACTAAATTATATATACTTTTGTTATCTATAACAATATATAAAGAGGATTCCCTCTTTTGTGTCCACATTTCATAATACCAAATTTACCCTTAATTATTTTTAAAATTAATTATTTTATAAATAATTTACTTTTAACTATTATTCTAAAAATCTCTTTTGTCTTAAACCATTATTTTAAAAACTTTTTTTGTACATATCTTTTTTTTTTTTTTATTTTTAACATTTATTTTTTTTTTTTTTTTTTTTTTAAAAAATTTTTTTTTATATATTTTTTTTTTTTTTTTACATTTAACAACTATTTTAAAAATTAATTATATATTTGTTATTGATCTTAAGTTAAATTTTTTGAAAATTAAAAAATGCGAACACTCAGACGCTTTCGCTAGTATTAATAATAATAATTAAATATATAAAATTTGAGTATATTATTTTGACCCTTCTAAACTTTTTTATCAAGATCCGCTACTGCTTCCATTTATGTATGTCATTTCTCCAAACGATTATAATTTCTTCAACTTATTGTATTGCTATAAAAGATATTGATTAGCGACCAAATTCTTCATCCATCACTTCCAATTATCATAACATTCTAGAATGTATCAGAAAGTATAAATAACTCGAATAATAATTTGAAATATTATTTAACATATAAAAAAAATTGAAGTCCTTAGATTCAAAAAACTAAATCTATTCAATTTTTAAGTCCGGATAAAAAGTATATTTAGGAAATAAAAACTTATTAATCTTAACTTTTCCAATAAAACGACCCAGTAACATGTTCCATAACTTAGTGTATTGATTAAAAAAAAAATTACTTGTTACAAGAGTTAAATTTGTGAGAGTACAGTAACACTTTTATTTGTAGTGATTTGGAAAATTATTGAGAACCACATGCTAAGATAAGCTGAATAGATTGATATCCATATAGTTGTGCCCACATGTCTCCCATTGATGCCATTTCTCCAAACGATTATAATTTCTTCAACTTATTGTATTCCTATAAAAGATATTGATCAACGACCAAATTCTCCATATCCATCACTTCCAATTATCATCACATTCTAGGGTTTTTCCTGTGGAATCTTTTCAGTGACAATGAAAGCAAATGCAGAAGATGAAATAATTCTCTCATCCCTCCCAATAGAGAGGGGTTTTGCATTTCACAGTATGTATCTATTTCAAGAATTTTGGTGTCCATCAACTCTTATAGAAGGGGTAAAGATTTTTCACAAACAGTTTCAAGCAAAAGAGAGTGATATTTTTGTTGCAAGTTTTCCCAAATCAGGCACTACATGGTTGAAAGCCATTACTTTTGCCATTGTCAATCGCCAAAGCTTTTCCTCCATTGACAACCATCCATTGCTTACTTCCAATCCTCATCAACTTATACCATTTATTGAAATTATGTGTCGTGATGATGCCGATTGGCCAAGTACTGAACCAAGAGTTTTTGGAACTCACACTCCACTCCCTTCCTTGCCCAACTCCATCATGGAATGTAATTGTAAGATTATTTATATATGTAGGAACCCTTTTGACATTTTTGTTTCAGCATGGATTTTCTTTGATAACATTAAGCAAGAGTCTTTGACCCCATTGAAAATTGAGGAAGCTTTTGAAATGTATTGTAATGGGATAATTGAGTTTGGTCCATGGTGGAGTCATATGGTAGGTTATTGGAAGGAGAGCTTAGCCAAACCAGATAAGGTTTTGTTCTTGAAGTATGAAGATCTTAAAGATGATGCCAATTTTCAAGTCAAAAGAATTGCAGAATTTTTGGGTTTTCCTTTCACCCAAGAGGAAGAAAATAATCAAGTGATCGAAAGCATAGTCAAGTTATGTAGCTTTGAGGAGATGAAGAACTTGGAAGTCAATAAATCTGGAATAGTATTCCAATCTGTGGAGAACAAGAGCTTTTTTCGGAAAGGAGAAAGCAGAGATTGGGTAAATTATTTTTCTCCTTCCATGACAGAAAAACTCTCACAAATTATGGAAGAAAAATTTGGTGAATCAGGTTTGTCATTTATGATTTAGGATAACGTACGTATTGTTATAAAATTATCATAAGTAACTAAGTGGCTACGGAAAAAAGATGTACTGTATTGAGTGACAATTATGTGTTGTCACTTTGTTTATCGTTCTTTTCGAAATAAAGAGGTTTTACATGTCGTAAACCCTTGTCACTATTGCTGTTATGTACCTTTCATGTGTTTTGGTTGAATCTTGTATGTGCTCAGGCTTCACCTTTTTTTTAGCATAAAATATTTTATAAGTATATTCAAATTCAAATTATATTGAGAAGAGTACAAACAGCAAGGGAGTAAAAACAACTAAATTTTTTATGAGTTTTAATTAGACTAATAAATATTTTCTATTTTATACCAAAAAATGTTAAATTCATGACGTGACTTTACCAAATATATATTTATGGTTATTTTTAAAAATAAACTAACATAAAAATAATCATTTACGTCACCTAATTTACATTAGTAAAAAAGTTCAAATAAAAAAAGTGCAATGACATTTTTATTAATAAGTGAAATATATTTACATCGAACCTTTATTAACAGACATAAACCAGGTATTGTTCAACGTAAATAATCTATTTTATATTCACCAATAATAGGTCCAACGTGAACTTCTTTTAAGATATCACATTCAACTTCTCCTCATTTATGACTTTGCAAAAATATACGGAAAATGTTTTTGCTAGTTGGTTTGTTTTCAGGTGTCCAATGATCAAGGGATTCACATGAATACTCATTCTTTTATTTTGGAGATGTCAGGCAATATGGTAAACCATAGAAACATCAAAACAAAAAAAACAAATGTATTTAAATTATTTTGAGAAAAGTAAAAGGTATCTAATACTAGGACGATGTCAACCATCACAGATTACTTATACTTTTATTTTGAATGTATCAAATGACACAAGCAATTACATTCAAAAGAAAAACACATAAAATTTTTTTAATTATTATTTTTTAAATTGAATAGACAATATATGCAACAGTACAAGTATCCAAAATTTATTTTAAAATTGAAATGAATTTTATTTGGTTAAAAAGAGTTGAAATTTTAGAATTTAAAACAAATATTTTTATTAAAAAAGTTGCCCATGTTCGACTATATAACCATCCAAAAGAAAAGTACATAAATTTTTTTAATTAATTAATTTTAAATGAATAGATAGTATGTGCAACAAGTATCCAAAATTTATTTTAAAACATGTGAAATGAATATTATTTGATTAAAAAGAGTTGATATTTTAGAATTCCCAAACAAACATTTATAATAAAAAAAACTGATATTTTAATTTAATTTATTTCAAAATATTATTTATTTTGTAATATATTACATGAAAACAACATATTATATATATATATATATATA
>Ga0214543_1012634_pt1 | contig 11106 bp, 5 predicted proteins | sample CNSS2metaG_FD_160094 | JGI IMG/M metagenome (GOLD analysis project Ga0214543, IMG submission 160094) | Root nodule microbial communities from cowpea collected in UCLA plant growth center, Los Angeles, California, USA - CNSS2 | ecosystem: Host-associated > Plants > Roots > Nodule | place: USA...
TTTATATAATATTATTATATAATTATATATATATATATATATATATATATATATATATATATATATAGATAGATATAGATATATACGCGTATCAAACATTCCACACCTAATATAGCTTAAGATATAGATATATAATATATTATATCCCTCCCTTAAAATGAACAAGGAAGAATCCAAAACTAACTAAACCCTTTCTCACTTTCATGATCCCATTAGATACAAAGATGTCATAAATTCTAGGCTCAAACCCATTCACTTACGTGTACTGCAACCACACAATTATAAAAGAAAGGAATCTAAAAGTGATATAAACCAATGGAAGAGACAAAACAGCCCCATACCCATAAATGTGTTTCCTTTGTTTTCAATAGTGGGCCCCTTGATCAAATAATCTACCATGGAATTAAACTAAGTTTGAAGCAAAAGAGCTGCACTGAAAACTAACCAAAACGTAACCCATTTTCGAAAACATTTGGTTATGCATTTGATTTGCAATAAACGCACCCCTGCAATACCAACAATACGTACGTCCCCACCTAATGAATGCACTCTTCCTTGCTTAAATTGTGATAACAATTTTGATGTGCAATGAGTGTGAATAACTAACCAAAGGTCGACACTGCATCATGCTCCTAACCAAGGTTATTAGGTTTTAACCAAAGAATAAAAAGTACAAAGGTTGCTCACCAAGTGATTCCATCCCACCCACACAAAACTCTGATAAATAGGGTTTTTAATCGAAACTGCACCTAACATACACACTCTAACACTGGCGATCGATTGACGTGGAAAGACCCACTCCAAACCTTCATAGTTGTATCACTTACTACACCAAATCAACCCAACAATTGCTATACCAAGCCAACGAATAAAAAAAATCATGCACACATAAAAAAAAAAAGAAATCAAAACCTATAATGCATGTCCATACATAGGTTCAAGAAGAAACCACCGGTCAACTTACAGGTTCACACACCCGAAAGTCACAAAATAACCAACAAAAAAAGAACAAAGACATTCAACATTTTGACGTGTTCATACATCGGAGCAAGTAACAAGAACCAAACATCAAACTGCAAAAGAGAAAAGAAACAAGTTCAGAGAGAAAAGAAACAAGTTCAGCTTCCCCTAACCTGAAAATCCTGCTAAAATTTGATTCACTGAAGTTCCTCTTTGCTCCAACTTTAATCTCCATCCTCAAGACCTTCTCCCAGCCCTCTAACACTCTCACAACTCAACTTTTTAGGGTTTTATACTACCTTGTTTTCAGCCACACGAAATTGTGTTGTCCTCTTCCCTTTTCTACCTCTAAAACTAATATAATTAAATTGAAACGAAATAAATTTGAATCATTGATTTAATTGGGTCCTTAATGTCTAATTAAATCCCATTAACCTCTTTTTCTATATCTATGATTTTATCTTACTGCTCTAATCTCAAAGATACACTCAAAACAATAAAATAATTAAATTAACAAATAATTGACATATCCAAGACTCAAACCCAAATTCTTTTATAACAATTAAATACTCTCAACCAATTAAACTAATACTATTTCACATCATAAATTCCCATATTAAATACCATAAAAGTACCCACTACCCACATTTAAATTGGGTGATGATAATTGTTATTAACTTGAAAACTAAATTGCTGACACTAACTTGAGTTCTTAAATTCGCCATTGCGCATTTTCAAGCTCTACATTAGAAGGTAGTTGTCTTTCCCATATTCCTACCCATGTATACCTTTAAGTTACTCCTTTATGCTGCATGAGCTCCGTTATTGGCATTCTAGAACCACAAGATATATGCCATAATCGGAAATACATTTTTCAATAATTTTGTTACATCATCTGAGTCTATGATTATCATAAAATAATCTTAATTTTAAACTGATACTCATGTCACTTAGAAAAAATAGACTAAATTGTAAAACATTGAGTTCAACTGACATATGAATGAACATATAAAAAAAAAGTATGATAATGAAAAAATGTTTTGCAAATGCAATACCAAAACATATCCTAATAATAATTTCATTTCAGAAAACTTTGGCAGCCCTTCACCTTTCTACCACTGAACGAATAAAAGTCATCGACTACTGAAAGTGAAACCATTGACCATCCACCTATATAGAAATATGGCACCACTCACTAACAAGTCAACAACCATAATTTTAGTGGCAAGTTGCTTCTATAGTTTAAAGGTTGAAAGTCATCGTTAGAATAAAATCTTAACGACTAAATCAACGTTATGAGAATATACCACTGGCAACTGTACGAATGAAGGGATAAATTTGAGGCTCAAAAGGTTTAATTTGGGACTCAAGCAAGATTGAATTGCTTTTAGTAAAATACTATTAATATTTAAATGAATGATAATATAATAAATAGATTAATTTTACTAAAAAGATAAAAAAAACACATAAATTTATAAAGTAAAAAACAAATTTCATTAGAAACATAAATTAGAACATATAGCGTACGTACCCAACCTGAGAAATTCAGATTTTGATATATTATGAAAGAATTCCATTGCCGAATTGATTATGTTACTAAAGATATTTCTAAATGGTTACCTTCAAAAGGATTAAAGGCAACAAAATATATAAAGATAATTAAATATGTTGTATATTCTTTATAAAGGAGTCTAAAAAATCTATAAATACAGGCTATTGAAGATTTATATTTCATTAACAAATTTCCATAATTTAGAAAATATTCTAATAAAATACAAGGAAATTATATCTTATAGTTATTATATTTTTGGGTAGTTATTATAATTTTGGGATTAGAAATATATGATGTAAAATTTATTATTAAGAAAGTAGCTCCAAGACTTATTAACATGAATTTTCTGACTTGAAGGATTGCTAATTTTGAGTTACATTATTAATCTCTATATTTATTCTCTGATTTAGGATACTTAACTTTTTACAGGAACAAAACTCATGAAATATTCTCTACTAAATAAAGCATCTACAAAGTGTTTTTATCACTTTGATGTTCTTACTAACTTAGATATCAGAAAGAATTTTGCTGGTAGACAATCATTTAAGACTCAAATATCATCTTTTAGAGTTCATCTCCTAATAATCCATAGTTATACACAAAGATTTCTATCCTCCAAACAATTCATCCAAAAATGTTTTGTTTTTATAAGACCTCCATAACAATTAAAAAATAAATGCGAATTTAATTAAGTGTTTTGAGGTTATAAACTCAAATTCAAAAAAGAAAACATTCATAATTTACTTTGTATGTTTCAAACCGTAACATCCCATTTAATAGATAAATCTAATTAAATTAAACACCACATACTTTATAATATCCAAAGAGCACGAGGCTTAAAGTATAAAGAATTTTACAGTCATCCAAATATACCAAAAAGGAAACAAAAGCACTACACAATGCCAAGAACCAAATTTTAAAGTTCACAATTATCCAAAAGAGCTTGCTCATAAGCAAGGGATTAAAAAACTACAAAGGTCCTCCAAACATGAGCTCAACAGTGAGCTCAACATCAACGCATGACCACTACGCTGCAGCATTAACTCCATCATCACTACTGCGATCACCAGGGGTTTTCATATCTACTCACACCAGGGAATTGGTGATAATTGCAAAAAGGAAAACCCACACAAGAAGGCAGACACAAACAAAAGGGTAAGCTAGAGTAAAAGATCTTTATCATACAATTTAGCATGAAATTTAAAAGCAAGTAAACATCATTCATCCAAGCAAGACTCTAAGACTCAATTTATCCAGATACATATAATCGGTCAGATTCACCGGATGCTTGCATTTGTGGTGGCCTCTATTGCTTTGTAGAGCCATTGCCAATGAGTTTCACCATACCATGCACAAGATTAGCCTTCAAACATCTAAGGCCATTATCCTGCCAAAGACTAGGGTCTCCTGCTACTCTCACCACTTGAGTAAGTTAGTCTCACATAAGTCTGCTCTATGTGAGACTAACTGACTCCTTAGAGTTTCTTACTTGAATCCTTACCTAATTATATACACTACGGCACCACCATGAAATCTCACCAAGAGATTCATGAAATTACGTTCATCACATCTAACACTACCATGAAATCTCACCAAGAGTTTCATGGAATTACGTCAAATCTCATACCACAACCATGTCTCTCCAACCAACCACAAATTTATCAAGCATAACAATGTCATGCCAATATCCAACCAACCAACAATTCATGTTTTCCACTTCATACTCAACATAACAAAATCTCATTCTCATTTAATCTCATACAACATACATGGCATCATACTTCATGCCTTTACGGTAAAACACTCCATCAGGCAGGCAAACAACCACATCAAAGAACAAATCAAAACTAGAACACAAAACCTGTCCTAGTCTCGCTCAGGTTAGCAGTCCTCGCTTAGGCAAGAGAGGTTCTCTCGCTCAGGCAAGCCCTTTTCTCCTAGGCTTGAGCTCGAGCAGTGGAACAGTGGTTTCTACGATTTTTTCCTTAGGCGAGACCTCCCCACCTAAGCGAGATAACTTATCGCTCAAAACGGAGCCTTATCACCTGAGCGACAGTTCGAACATAAACTTGGGCGAGCTTCTACTAATCTTGCCTAGGCAAGATATGCTCGCTTGGGCGAGAATATCAATTCTCACCACTATTCACGCGTGCAATTGTCAGGCATTCGAAACCAAACAACATTTACCATTATTCCAAGCAACCACAACAACACACAAGCATCATAAACACGAAACAAAGCTAAAAATAGGCAGATACGAAGAAAACACGAAAACTTTAGCTTTCCTTACCTTAACAAAAGCTACTATGAGGGGGTTACAAGCACTAGCAGAAGGCACCGCAGCTCCAAGAACACCAAAGAATTGGAGGGAAACACACTACAAGCTTTGAGGAAAGGAGGAGCTCATTGAAACTCTAAGAGAGCTCTTTGCTTCAGCAATGGAAGGAGGAAGGGTTCCTGTTTTCTGATAATGGGACAGAGTGAGGGGGTTAGAGCTGGAAAAGGGTTTTAGGCACCCTAGAGGCTGGCTTTAGGCCCAAGAGAATAGGTTAGGCCCTTAAACATTTAGGACAGAAAAAAAAAATGGCCTTACACAAACTATTTATTTTATAAATTTAACTTTATGAAAAATATTTGCAGATTTCAATGCATAATCAAAGTTCCTAATTATCAGCTATACTTTAAGAGTGAAATCACAATGTGAAAATGTGATTAGGCGGACGTGAAGAACGCACCTGCTTACTCGGTATTTCCACGATTTCGCAAAAGACAGTTGTCAGTGATATCTCATGACAAAGTCAAAAATTTGTAATTTCAAAAACATGAATGATGGTTTTTGTTTTTCAACGAATGCAAGATAATACAAGGAAAAGAAAATGATAAATTCCTTTTCCATGTCTATATTGAAAGTATAATTCATATTTATTTTTTCATAATGTTTGAGTGTGTATATTATACATTTCTTTTTTGACTTAGTTTCATTTATCCGTCAATTTCATTCTAAAATTCCAAAGCTTTTTATTTTATAATATTTTTTGTTGATATGAAGCCCCGTAAAGATAAATTTGAGTCAAATGAAAAATATAAAGGATGGAATTATACAATTTATAAAATAAAAAATAGATTTAACGAAAGTAGCGTGAGTAAAGTCACCAAAGTTTTAGTTTTGAAAATTTGAAATAAAATTCTCAAGAACTAAGTCATCTGATATCTTTTTTACAATTCTCTTTTTCAATATATCTTTTTAATAATATATTTAAATTCCTTTTAACAAATTATAAAAAAGAAACAACAAAATATTAAAATTTAAGAAAGGTCGTTAAACTACAAAGTTTTTATTTTTATAATATAATTTTTATATTAAAAGTATTTTTTTTAATTTTATAAGAAAGTTAATTTATTTTGTTCAATAAGATAAATAATCAAAATATTAATCTAAAATTATATTACTTTCAAAAATTGGTCTTAAAATATTACAAGTTGGTCGAAGTTACTTTTACTTCCAAAGTGATTTAAATGCGTGATAGACTCGCGGGAGACTACAAATAGTACATCTTTTTGTAGTCTATAAAAGAGAAATAGATTTTTCAAATGAGAAATATCTCTCATCATACACTTCTCATAATAAACTATGAGAGGAAACACACTCCTGTGCTTTTTTCTTTTACCATTTCTCTGCATAAACCACAATGCCAACGTCTTTCCAACCAATGGCTATTTGCTTGGCAACGAATGTTCCATGTTGCTCCTTTTGAAAAATAACCTAATATTCAACCCTACAATTTCCAAAAAACTCACTCTTTGGAATCAAAATGAAGATTGTTGTCAATGGAATGGAGTGACATGCAAAGAAGGTCGTGTTGTAGCCCTTGATCTCAGTGAGGAGTCTATCTCAGGAAGACTTCTTAATTCAACCGTTCTTTTTGGCCTTCAATATCTTCAAAGCTTGAATTTGGCTTTCAACAACTTCAGTTCGGTGATTCCTTCTGAACTCTGCAAACTCAATAATTTGAGGTATTTGAACTTTTCAAATGCTGGCTTTGAGGGGCAGATTCCTAATGAAATGTTTCATCTCAGAAGGTTAGTTATTCTTGACTTGTCTTCTTCAATCTCCTCACCTCACAGCCTGAAACTCGACAAGCCAAATATAGCAATGCTTTTGCAAAACCTTACAGAAATCACAGAATTATATCTAGATGGTATAACAATATCTGCAAAAGGACAAGAATGGTTTCATGCTTTATCTTCATTGCACAACTTACGTGTTCTAAGCATGTCATCATGCAATATGTCTGGACCTATTCATGCTTCCCTGGCTAAGCTTCTGTCACTCACTGTTCTGAATTTAAGCAACAACAGCATGTCCAGCTCAGTGCCAGATTCCTTAACAAACTTGTCCAATCTAGTCATACTGCAACTCAGAAGTTGTGGCTTGAATGGCTCTTTTCCGAAAGATATCTTCCTCATGCCATCATTAGAGGTGCTTGACATCTCAGACAATCAAGATCTTATGGGTTCTTTGCCAAACTTCCAACCACGTGGTTCTCTTCGTGACTTGAATCTCAGCGAGACAAGTTTCACAGGAAAGCTTCCGGGTGCAATTTCTAACTTGAAACATATTGATATATCTTATTGCCAATTTAATGGAACACTTCCTAGTTCAATGTCAGAACTCACCCAGCTAGTTTATCTGGACTTGTCTTCCAATAACTTTTCAGGTACACTCCCTTCTTTTAATATGTCCAAGAATCTCACATATTTGTCCCTATCACATAATAGTTTAATGGGGGTGTTACCATCTAATCATTTTGAGGGCCTTAAAAATCTCGTCAACATTGATCTGGGGTTTAACTTTTTCAAAGGGACTCTTCCCTCATCTCTGCTTAAACTTCCATATTTGCGAGAACTTAAACTTCCCTTTAATCAACTCACTGGTCTGTTGGATGAATCTGTGATGACCTCACCTACACTGGAGATGCTTGATTTGGGTAGTAATAATTTGGAAGGACCTATTCCTTTGTCTATATTTAACCTTAGAACACTTCGTGTCATTCAACTTAATTTAAACAAGTTTAATGGCACATTACAGTTAGACATGATTCGCAGGTTGAGTAACCTGACTACATTATGCCTTTCGCATAACAATTTGTCAGTTGATATATACTCTAGAAATGATCATGATCCGTCACCCTTTCCTGCTCTAAGAAATATCATGTTGGCATCTTGCAAGTTGAGAGGAATCCCTAGTTTTGTGAAAAATCAATCAACATTACTGTATCTTGACCTTGCTGACAACGAGATTCAAGGAACAATACCTTATTGGATTTGGCAACTTGAATATCTTCTTCACTTGGACCTTTCCAAAAATTTCCTAACAAAATTGGAAGGAAATGTCTGGAACTTGAGTTCAAACCTTATGCTTCTTGATCTTAGTTCCAACCAACTACAAGGGCCATTGCCATTCCTTCCAAGGTTAGTAAATTATATGGACTACTCAAACAATAGATTTAACTCGGTCATTCCAGCGGACATTGGAAATCGTCTCCCTTTCATATCAGTGTTGTCTCTTTCAAACAACAGTTTTCAGGGACAAATCCCCGAATCCTTTGTCCATGCTTCAAATCTTAGTCTGATGGATCTTTCTCACAATAACTTTGATGGAACGATACCTAAGTGTTTTGCTAAGTTGAGTAGCACTCTTCGGGTGTTGAACTTTGGTGGAAACAAACTTCAAGGATATATTCCTGATACTCTGTCAACTTCATGTTCTTTACAGTTATTGGACCTAAATGACAATCTCTTGGAGGGTACCATCCCAACATCTTTAGCATATTGCCAGAAACTACAAGTCGTGAACCTTCGAAGAAATTTATTAACCGACAAATTTCCTTGTTTCTTAAGTAAGATTTCCACCTTACGAATCATGGATTTACCGCTAAACAAACTTCATGGGTCAATTGGGTGCTCAAAAAGCAGAGGTGAATGGGAAATGCTCCATATGGTTGATGTAGCATTCAATAATTTCAGTGGTGCAATACCAGGAGCACTATTGAACAATTGGAAAGCAATGATGCGAGACAATGATAATGTCGGACCAGAACTTGGCCACTTATTCATTGATATCATTGATAACTATGATCCCAAGAATTTTAAGGATTTATTGTCACACTTAGACAAAACTATTGTAGCAAAGTTGGCTAAAATTGTTGCAAACGTACCTCGCTCTATTCTTGACCAGGGGTCCTCAGATACCTATCAAATAGATCTTTCTCAGTATCAAAATTCAATTCTTATTACAAATAAAGGTCACCAAATAAAACTGGACAAAATCCAGAGAGCCTTCACTTACGTGGATATGTCAAGCAACAACTTTCAGGGTCCAATACCAATTGAGATAATGCAGTTCAAGGCAATGATGGCTCTTAACTTGTCAAATAATGCCCTCTCTGGTCATATCCCATCATCTATTGAAAATTTGAAGAATCTTGAATCCTTAGACTTGTCAAACAATTCTTTATGTGGAGAAATCCCTAGAGAGCTTGCTAGTCTAAATTTTCTTGCATATCTGAATCTCTCAAACAATGACTTGGTGGGTGAAATTCCAAAGGGCACACAAATTCAGACATTTGATGGAGATTCCTTTGAAGGAAATGAAAAGTTATGTGGGCCTCCACTGACCCGTAATTGCAGCAATATTGGAATGCCAACTCCTGAAACACATCAATCTCATTCTAAGAGCTCAATTGATTGGAGTTTATTAAGCGCAGAATTGGGATTTATTTTTGGCTTTGGAGTTTTCATTCTCCCTCTGCTTTTCTGGAAGAGATGGAGCTTTTGGTATTCCAAACATGTGGATGAGATGCTTCACAAGATCATTCCCCAGCTTGATTTTTCTTATGAACACCGACGAGGTCAGACATGTAGAACTCTAAGGAGGAGGTACTGAAATCCTAGGTAAAATACTTTTTTGATTTAGTTTCTACAATGAGGAACTTTTCATATTTTACATAAAATCTCAATTTTATATTTCTGAATGATTTTTTATTATGAGCAGTTTTCAAATAAGGATGTTGTCTGTTATCCATGGTGGACCCAATGACGAAGTAGTAAGTAATTTTAATATGAATTTAGTAGATGTTTCATAGTTCCTTCTGTACAACTTGCTGCTGTAAAATGGATAAGATAGTTGGGTGATGTACGTGTTTCTTTAGATGTGAGACCCCAGATACTATTAGAATCTTTATATACATTGGCGTACACACACCCTTATCGCGTATATGTAGATGTATTCTTTAAATATTAATGATAATATATTAATGACCCAGATACTATTAGAATCTTTATGTACATTGGCGTACACACACCCTTATGGCGTATATGTAGATGTATTTGTTAAATATTAATGATAATATATTAATGAATCATAATAGTATGATGTTATTAAATAAATAAATAAAATAAATTAATATTTATTAAAAGTAAAGTGAAATGAACAGAGAAACTAATTATTGATAAATATAGAAAAAACAATTCAACAATTTTATAGAAAATAGATAAAAATAACTATTAATTTTAAAAAATTTAATAAATAATTATATTATATAGGGTAGAATTGGTATTATGAAATATGGACACAAAAGAGAAAATCATCTTTATATATTATTATAGATTATATACAACATATTTAAATATATATTATTACTTCAATTTAGTCTCCATATTTTTTGTTGGCTCAATTTAGTACCCTCATTATTTATAAGGGTTCAATTTGGTCATCTCTGTTAAGTTGAAGTTAACACCGTGTTCGTACAAGACACATGTCAAGCCAACAAATATTTTAATCTTTTAATTTTTAACTTTTTTTCTAAAAATTTATAATCTGCCACGTGTCAGGTTACCGTTGTGCCACGTGATAGTTTACTGTCATGACACGTGACAGTGGTAAAACTTATTTCCAATTTAGTCCTCTATTTCAAATTTTTGGTTCAATTTAGCATGCCTATTTTTTAAAACGATTTGAGATTGTCCTTTCCAATTTGAAACCAAATTAGTAAATAAACTTAATTACAACTTATATATACATGTTACAATAATTTTTTTACTATATACATTAAATCACTTCACCTAAATACTAAAATTATTTTATTTTTTTCATTTTTACCTTTAAAATTTTTTACACTTGTAAAAAATCAAATAATATTACAATTTTATAATTTTATAATTTTATAATTTTATAATTTTATAATTTTATAATTTTATAATTTTATAATTTTATAATTTTATAATTTTATAATTTTATAATTTTATAATTTTATAATTTTATAATTTTATAAATTTTGTAATTTTATAATTTTATAATTTTATAATTTTATAATTTTATAATTTTATAATTTTATAATTTTGTAATTTTATAATTTTATAATTTTATAATTTTATAATTTTATAATTTTATAATTTTATAATTTTGTAATTTTGTAATTTTATAATTTTATAATTTTATAATTTTATAATTTTATAATTTTATAATTTTATAATTTTATAATTTTATAATTTTATAATTTTATAATTTTATAATTTTATAATTTTATAATTTT
>Ga0214543_1012637_pt1 | contig 11104 bp, 5 predicted proteins | sample CNSS2metaG_FD_160094 | JGI IMG/M metagenome (GOLD analysis project Ga0214543, IMG submission 160094) | Root nodule microbial communities from cowpea collected in UCLA plant growth center, Los Angeles, California, USA - CNSS2 | ecosystem: Host-associated > Plants > Roots > Nodule | place: USA...
CGCAGACTTGTTTTATTTTTATGGTTTTCCATAGTTTTCCATAATAACTATGGTGGCGACTCCAAATCTCTTTTTAAACCCGTTTTCCTTTTCGGTTCGCCTTCCCGTCGCGATTCCGGTTGCGACACCCGCTTCTTCTTTTTTTAATTATTTTGTTTTTAAATTCTTGTGATAAAACTTTCAATGTTCAAAAAACCTTAAGAAGTTCACAAAAGTAAGCAAAGACTTTTGAGAGTTGGATGATAAATTGATCATTCAACATTTTCATCATATTCATATTCGTACTTTGACATACACGATGTATTCTTAAAATTTTAGCACATTAAAAAATTACATAAATACTTGTCTTTTCCAGTCATACAAGAATTTAGAACGTTAATGCAAAAAAAAAAACTCATATACACAAGTGCAAGTTTTTTTTTCTTCACGGGCTTCTATGGGCCTATGGGTTCACTATCCTAGCCCACCACGCGTTATTTTTGCGGGTTTGTGGGTTGACCCGATGGGCTAGATCCATATTGCCACCCTTACCGTCAACTCGTTGAGCTCATCCCGCCTGAACTGCTAGCCCGCTGAGTCACAAGGCGGATCAACCCGCCCTAACCCACAATCTGTTTTACTTAACCTAACCTAAGTTTTTGCTTCAAAAACTTTGTTCTACGTTCATTTAGCAATAGCAGTAAACCTTCGTTCTTTTTCTTCTTCATCCACGTAGAGATGAGAGGGCAGCCCTACCACCATCACAATTGACAAGCCGCCACCACCAACACTCGAGAGCCACCACCCCCACCACACACAAACACGCCGTGATCGACCACCATTGCACGAGCAACCACCATGCAAGCCATTACCACCATGCAAGAGCCACCACCACGTGAGATCGAGAAAGGGCGAGATCAGGAGAGGAGTCTCCACAACGACAAGGTAACTCATGGTGGCCTTTGATTTGGATTTTTGATTGCCCTAATTTTTAGGAATTGGATTTTTAGAAAAGAAAATAGGTGAACAATGAAGAAGACAAAGAAACGTCAGATCAGCCCGCCAACCCACCCAACAACGGGACAAGTTTAATCTTCCAACCTGTTTTCTAATATCGAGTTGACCCAGCCCGACCCGATTTTGACGGGTCAGATGAGAGTTGGCCTAAACGGGCTGGGTTGACCTGTTTTAACATCCCTAGTGTTTATAATTATAAAAAACCAAATTGATTTTTTTTTCTCTATATTTTTCATTTTCTCACCTTGTTCCTTCTCTATTTTCATGTCTTTTTTGGTTTCTTTTGGATGAAACTTAGCATCTCAGGTGGGATGAATATTCCAGCCACATAGCCGTAGTACCAAACTTATGTACCGGTTGATATGATGAGATATGGAACTTTATTATATATTTGTGGTGAGAGCCTCAAATTCAAATTCAATGTAAGTTATTGGAAGGAAAAAATGTTTGATATAAGTTTGGATATGACGAAGGATCATAGAATATTACTAACAAAGAAACATATCGTTTCATACTTCACGTCCAGCATTCTCCAAATATGTTAGTGAATAAACTACTATTATATATTATTCATTTGTTGCTATCTTCATCACTGTTTATCCCATAATCAACTAATCATAATATATGATTATAATTAAATCACTCCAAATTTTAAATGCTTCCAATTCATAAGGCTAATTTGCGAGTCTCACGTGGTATTATCTATTTAAAAAATAAATATATATAATTATTATTAATATTGACTTTTAAACTATATAAGATTACTGAACATACGGAAACAAATATCTTAGTTGAAGGTGAAGAACAAGTAAAGTTCATTTTCTAAATCACTTTTTTTTAGCCAAGGACTAAGGCATTTTTTAATTGAAGAAAAAGACAGACAATTAAAAAATGAGATTATTTGGATTGAGAAAAAAGAAAGAAAAATTTGTAGTAAAATTTGACTATGTGATGATTTAATTGTACATTAATATATTTAGAACTAATTTATAAAATAATTTTCTCAAAAATAATTTAACGTAAAAAGTTAATTTTTGAATAACTTACCTTTGATATTAAATACAATTACATTAAAAGAGGATCTACACTATCCTTGTTTCTATATCCAAAACTTTCGAATAACTTACCTTTCATATTAAATACAATTTATAAGCACTATTGTTTTCTAATTTATCATAACGTTTTATTTTAAGCAAAATCTGTGATGTAATTTAAACAATATTTTTAATGTGGTAAGTTATCTGTATTAATGAAGTTAAAGGTTGAAACATATGTGATTCGAATTTTTAAATGACTATGCTTCCTGTTAGGATACATAAGAATATTATAAAAATTGTATAGTTGAATAGTAGCATACAAATAATAACTTTTAAATTATATCCACACCGACAAATACGATAATTCAATAGTGGCATACACAGTTCCAACACCAACAATAACAATAACAAAGCCATTAATATTACGAGGTACAAATACAAATACAAATACAAAGTTTTATGCCTTTAAATATAGTATGTGCGTGTGTTTTAATTTTAATTAATGTGCCGATTTATAGGATAAGAAATTGCATAGATTACTTTTATCCATTTTTTTCATAATGTATTTATTTAAGGAAGTTGTCCTTTCATACTTTATTAGATCATATACTACTTTTTTTAACTCTTATAATTTCAATAAATGAACTTTTTTCGGAACCAATAAGATAATGACACCAATGGTTCTATCGCTCTCATTTTTTATATATAGAAGCATATTTTATTACTTAGCAATTATTTTTGATGAAATTGTTCCTGTTATAAAGTCAAACATCACGATTAGGAACTAATGTGTGCACAAAAATTAGATTCTGTAAATCGAACTTCTAATATAAATTTCAAAAGTTGATAATTAGAAAGGTATTTTATTTTTTCATCTTCATATCAAAATATCAACATCAATTAACTGTCGTCGTCATGTTTGACGATTTTATTCTAATTGAATATATTTCGAGGGCAAAATATGAATATGGTTCTTTTTAAAATGTGAAGTTAAATTATGGTTTTGTTTTTAAAAAATAATTTTAAAAAATAAAAAAATATTTAAATTGTGTTTAATCTCAATTTTTAAAAATATATAAATTTTATTGTATATATTAAAATAATATATATAAATACCAATGATATATACTAAAAAAGTTAAAATTAAAATTTAATTTAATTTTATAAAATTAATTTTTAAAATAAGATTTGTATTTATTTATGTATTATAAATTTTGATATTATATATTTACACCTATTTATATATTCAAATTTATATTATATTTAGTTTCAACACATATAAAAAATAAATAAAATGACATTATTTTTAATTTTGTAAATAAAAATAAAAAATAAAATGAGAATAATAACTAGAAAGATTATTGGTAAAGGATTTTCTGCAAGAGGAAAAAACTGATTGATTGTTAGTTACTGTAGTTAGTTGGCATGGCAGAAGCTGGTTCTTTTGATTATTATTATTATTATTATTATGTATTTGTTGTGAAGCAAGGAGGAAAAAAGTTTAAAAAAATGTAAGAGGAATTGGAAAGGACGAAGAAGAAAGAGTGGGAAAAGGTGGAGACACAGGAAAGATGGGGGCGCAGAAACATCACGTGAAGACAACATCAACTCCGACAGCCACATAGTCAACACGGAATGCCCACGTGGGACCCACCGCCAGACACGCCCACTTCTCATTCGCTCTTCCTTTTCACGCAGCGTTTTTGCCGTCGGTGCCGCCTGCGCTGCAATTAACATTTATTTAATCATTACGCAAATTTAATAATCCTCCACGCACACTTCATCCCACGCAACACCCACCAATGTAATGTGTTATCACTTCTTAGTACCATAATAAGAAACAATCAACGACTCTCTTCACTCTCTACTCTGTGGGCCCACTCCACCAGCCGTTTGATTCAACCGCCCTTGAGATCCGCGCCGCAACGGATAGGATAAGCCGGTTCCGAATCACGAGAACACCCTCTCATCTGCACCATTTAGATCAAGTACCCACGCTACTCATCATAACCCCTGAAAAAAGCACCTTTTCTTTTCTCTCTTTTCTTAATCTTAATTTCCCTGCTTATAAAATGGAATCGGATTCACCGGTTACACGGATTGGATTAGAATAAAATAAAATAATTTAGAATCCACCATATCTATAAAATACTATCTGGATTAATCATAATTCAATTGCTATGTAATCGTTTCTCTCGCAAACCTAATAAAATTTCGTTAACACAATTGCAAGTGAGTGGGACCCCCCGCTGACACCACAGAGCAATACCCAAGAGTTTTAATTTAACATTATTTTAGGTAGGGTTAACCGAAACGCCTGCATAGGTAAATGTCGAAAAAAACCACGACGACAAAAGCCTAATCAATAACGCAACAATGCCGGGGACATGTCTGGGATGTCAGATCTCAACCAACGAAATCCAACAACGAGGTTCAATCGGAAAATGCGAATAAATCACCACACCACCCACAAATGGATAAGGTAACCATAATGATGCCAGTTGTAGAAAGAAAATTCTCAACACAAATAAAATGAGAATATTATATATGTGAAGTTGTGAGAAAATGCAGAAACAACCATGAGATACTATGGATAAGTTCTCAGTTGCAAAAAAAGAAGCAAAAGCGCGTTTGCTATGGGTCTTCGTCATAACGTATTTACATAAACGTGCTGGTTATCTTCGCGCACCATAGTCAACAAATCCGAGCATGATGATGTCAGCTACTACTCACTTTGCTCATTCTGTCCATTCAAAATGGGTAATACTACACACATGCTTTGAAACAAAAAAAGGTGCGAAAAATTGCGAGAAAACCAGATCTATTCGTGAGGCAATTCTTCAATCACGCAACCTCGGGGAGAGGAGGCACGTTGAGATCGAGATCCAGGAGCGCGCGTCGCTCGGAATTTGAGTCGCTGCGGCGGAAATCGGCCGCCGGACGTCCGAAGCCACAGGTGTCGCGGCGGCCGACGGCGATTACTGTGTCCGCACGCGCGAAAGCATCGAAGAAGAGGACTGGACGTGCAGCGGGGAGGACCGAGGCGGAGAGAGGTGTGAGGGTGAGGTCTAGCAGAGGAGGCGGTGGCGGCGGGGAGGAAGAGTCGAGCGTGCTGCTCTGGCTAGGGCTACGCGCGCTGTTGTTGTTGCTGCTGCTGTGGTTGTTTACGAGAAGCTCGGAAGGTGTGGGGAAATTGGTCTTGGCTTTGGCGCCTCGGAACTCGCGAGCGGCGGCGTCGTAGGCTCGTGCGGCTTCTTCGGCGGTGTCGAAGGTGCCTAGCCAAACGCGGGTTTTCTTGCCTGGGTCGCGGATCTCCGCGGCGTAGCGGCCCCATGGGCGTTTCCTGACACCTCTGTAGCGGATCTCTTTGTGGGCCTGTGTTGGGCTTGGGCCGGGTCCGGCGAGTGCGGTGGTTCTATCCCTTGGAGCCATTTCCTTGCAATTCAAATATACCAGGTTTTTTTTTCCTCAACGGGGAACACAAACAGAGAGAAAAGTGAGAGGAGTAAGGATGCGTGTGGGATTGAGACAATGTCTGAGGGAAAGAAAGGGAGTTGGAGTTGTTTTATAGCCCCGGATGGAGAGAGAGAAAGCACACCGTGTGCGTGCGTCTTTAATGCTACGCTCCACTCACGCGCGTCCTCACCACTCCACTTCCCTTCCCCACACCTCTTCACGCTTCTCGCCACTCCCTTCCTGCCACCTCACTACACACTTTTATTTTCTCTCCTTCATTTTCATTTTTATTTTTATTTTTATTTCGCATTCATTTATTTCAAATTTAACAAAATACAAATTTTCCCTGGAATGAAAAATAATCTGCCACAAATACTGCTTCTTGTCTTTTTGAATGACTATTTCTTAGGCACATAAATGGTTAGGAGTATTTATAACTTCATATTTTTAAGATAGAAAATAAAATTATATAATGACCGAAATTAAAAAGTTATTCATTTTATGGAAACAAAGTACGATATATTGCGTGGTGGGTGGCCTTTCATATTTTACATTTCCATTCTATCTTTAGCGAATAATAAATTAATGATAGTATGATTTTAACGTATTCTCTAGCTTTGAAATGAAGTTTAACGGCACCAAAAGTTATAATTCTCGTGGGTAGCTGATGGTTGATGTGGCAAAACGTGAATGATTATTTTTTTCCTCTTTTGCATACTCTGCACTTAAACAAATATTACTTTTTTTTTCGTCCTTGTAGTATTTATAGTAAATTAAAAAACAACACTCAATTAGTCAATTATACTTGTTTTATTTATTTCAATAAACATTACTTCAAATCAGTTATCACACACTAAATCCTAAATAAGCAAAAATAAAAAGTTAGGCACGTAGTTATCAGAAAACTTAGGTAAAAGGAAACAAAATATACAGAATTTCCAATTTTCTGCTAATTTGTAAGAAAGGAACTCATGTGTCTTATCGTATCGTATGCTCTCACAAGGAGAAAAAGGAGCAGAGATAAAAGCGCCTCCATTAAAACGCGACAGCGAGAGGAGATAAAAGGAGAAAAGGAGAAAAAAAAAAAACGGTTACACGTGTAAGGAAAAATGATGCAGAAGGAGTGCGTACCTGAACACCTCCACACGTGGGTGGTAAGCACCTCTAAAACATTTGGCGCAGTCAACGATGTACGTTGACTGCACTGTATTCATTCATGCACTAGCGCATCATCATGGTATGCTCTATAAAGCGCCGCGCCGCCCCAGCCGCGATAGAGAGCGTGGTGGTGGGGCCCCACCGTCAACATTAATAATTGCGAGGGAGGTCGAAGGGTGCCACGTTGCTGTGCCAGAAAGACAACACGTGGACCTAACACCAGCAACTACCGAAGAGGCAGCGTTTTCCTTGACGCCGTTTGCATGTCTGCGTGCCGTGCTAACGGAGCGGTTGCCCGAGGTAACGATGTTGGATGGAGAAGATGATTACGGGGAATTTGTCGGCACGCTCTGCCTCCTCGCCGCGTGAGATGGATGAGGATCAAAGGAATAAAGTGGAAGGAGTGAATGTGTTGAAATCCATCAGATGAATCAGACGGTGGAGATGGGACACAGTGAAACGGTGACACGTGGTGCTTTGGATCCCTGGCGGGAGACACGCTTGTGCATACGGCACCATCCCAAAATATCATTATGTATGTACTGCCGTCCTTCTTTTCTCTTCCACCACAGATACTATTAATAATATTATTATATTTATCACTAATTTAATATTACAAAACTCAATTGGTGTGTATTATAATATTCAAACAGGTTTTTTTTTTTTGTTCACAATTTCTTTTTCATGCTTTCTAGAGTGTCAATAAAAAATACATGAGTATCGGAACCCACAATGCGTGATCCTCCAAATCTTATGAAAAGTAATAAAGTAAAAATATAAAAAGGAGGGGAATTTTTATTGTTATCTTTCTTTTTATTAAACCACCATGGACTTTATGCCGCCACAGTCCCTTATTTAGTTTTAACAGATTTCTAAATATTTTATTAATAGTATCATCATAGTATATAAGTTATGCGCAATATTTATTTTTAAAACGAAATGATCAAATGTGATTTAATATAGATATATAAAAGGTTGGTATAATGCGTATAAGAAATTAAAAAGTTAATCTGATTAAAACATATTTATTAAACTTTTTTTCTTCAATGTTTTTTGTAATGTTATTACTTAGTAAAAATTAATTAGATAACTAGAAATATATGCTCTAAATTAGACGCGTTATATTTTGTTATTTAAAAAAGGTTTAATTAATCGTAAGGTTCTCAGTTTGGTATTAGAGTGTCAAATTGGTACCCGTTTTTAAAAAAGTGTCAATTGCATCCCAATTTTTGAAAATTGCTTCAATTAGGTCTTTTTCAGACAGAGTTGACTAACGCCGTTAGTCTGAAAGGGACCTAATTGACACTTTTTTAAAAGCGGGTACCAATTTGACACTCTAGTACCAAACTGGGTACCTTACGATTAATTAAACCTTTAAAAATATATATATATATATATTTGTATATATATAAGTGATATGTGATTTTTTAAGATTAGAATTTTTAATTAATTGATTTAAGTAAAAAATATATAATTAAAAAAATAGTTAAAAAATTATTTAGTAAGGTTTTACAAACGTTCCATTTAATAATATAAAACTATTAAATAAAACATTATAAAATTGATAAATCCAAAACATAAACATCATAGATATGATTGATACACATATGATTCTTTATTCTTTTTGTAAATATTTGTGCTAACTATTTGATTTGTATCCTTCCTGGGTTACCATGTTATGTCTATTATTATTATTATTATTATTATTATTATTATTATTATTATTATATATATATATATATATATATATATATATATATATATATATATATATATATAAATAGGACTTTTCCTATGAGTAATAAAACATACAAAAAAGTTGCTCAATATTCTCTCATTCTCGATTATTCTTTCTACTCTTCTCTCTCTTATTTATTAGCTTTATTCTTTTATTCTATAACATGTTATCAGTACGATGCTCCAACCAATTCAGGGCTAGTGGAGGTTTTTTTTTTCTCCAGAGACAATTTTCTGCATGTCTTAGTCCAGACTCTTCCTAATCCTTTCTTCATTTATAATTTTATCAATTTATCAATTTTATCTTATATTGTTATGTTTGTCATAAGAATGAATTGACTTTATACGGAACAAAGCAATGAAGCTTTTGATGAAAAAATCATGAGATTCGCCCAACTGGTTATGTTCCATTCCTAGAAGTGAATGTAGCAATAAATGTTATGAATTTATTTCATGCCCTTTGTATGGCTGAACAAAGTAACTCTTGTTAGAAAATTATAAAACTTGTCCAATTGGTTTTGCTCTATTCCCATATGTGAATGCAACAATATTTGATTTATATTTTCATGATCGTGATATTGATTTTGGACATGGTTATAAAGGAAATTTCAAAGACACATTTTTTCACCAGAAGTGGCACAATAATGTGAGAAAGGGAAAAAGAAAATGTGAAAATATTGACAAATAAGATGAAAATATTGACAAATAAGATGAAAATATATATTATCATTACGGTGGTAAAAGCCATTTGAGTTGTACTTGTTGTACACCAAAGCATCTTACAAATAATGAAAAGAACATAGAAACACACTTTACTTATGAATATGGTGATTATGATTATGGCTATATGGATGCTACTCATCTTGATATTGTTATTTTCTTTGCTAAACTAAATGTAAACATTGATCACCTCATTGGTTATGAGAGTGTTAAAAAATTTTCATATTGATATTTACGTTTATATGAAGAACGAATGTTGGCACTAGTACTAATGATGATGATATGTATCTTATTGATAGTGCAACAACTTATACAATTCTCGAGAGTAATAAATTTTTCTCTTGTTTGATAACAATAGACATCAATGTTAGTATTATTTATAGTACTACAAATATATTTGAAGGCTCTAGAAGAACTATTGTACTTCTACCAATAAGTTGAATAGAAACTTATTAAGTTTCAAGGGTATTTTTCTAAATGGATATCATATTGAGACAAACAATGAAAGAATATATGAAATATCTTTATATCTCTACGATTGAGTTGAAAAAGAAAATGTATATTGGAGAAATTATCAACATTCTTTTATGGTTTGTACTACATATATATTAGTACAATTGAAATGCATGTCATGGTAAACCAGAAATTTACGAATCAAAATGAATGTCTTGTTTGGCATGATCAGTTGGATGATTTGTGTAAGACCCGTAAAATTTAATTAATTAAATAAATAAATAATTAATAAATGCGATAGGGGAAATAATTATGACATTAAATTATGGTTGGTATGACGTGGAAAAGTACTAGCTCAAATGGTTGAGAGTACTTGGTTTGTATGGGAGGACTTGGGTTTGAGTCCTATGTATGCTAACTTTTGGGTGTTATTGTTTTATTATTTAAATCTATGAAAACATGTTCTGGTATATTATGATGATTGAATTGTGATTTCTAGCATGAAATATGAATTGGTTAAATGGTTTGATATTGGTTTGGTGATTGCATGGTTATGGGTTCAAGTCTTAGAGAGCTTACATTAAACTTTATATTTTTGGCATTTTTTGGTTTTGACTTGAATTTGGAAAGGTGGAAAGGAAACCCTAGTGGTATGGGTGGCTGGAAAATAGCCTTAAGGAGTTGGTAAATGACATTAAACTCCACCAAATAATAAATTTTCGTGCTAGGGCATTGAGGAAGCAAGGAAGGTGGGTGATCAAAGGGGAACCTTACAATTGTCAAGCTTAAGCAAAGGAGAACCAAGTTAGGGGAGCTGGACTCCGCTGTTTTTGCTTCAAATAATATTGTGATGTGATGTATGTTAATTTGTGGTGCCTATATACTGTTAAAATCTTGAAATACTGCGTTTCTGGGAAATTTCCAGAAACCGCCTAGCGGGTGATGAACCACCACCAGGCGACTCATCTGTTCTGCACTATTTTAGGGTTCTGGAAAGGGAACCGCCTGGCGGCACACTCCCGGCCGCCAGGCGACGCTTAGGGTTTATACCAATTTATGGGTTTGCGGATGAAGCGCCTGGCGGGACTGGTTAAACCGCCAGGCGGCACGGGGCATTTCTCCTGTTTTGGGTTTTTCTAGGGTTCTGGGCTAAATCTAATCGGGGCAAAAGTCAGTGGGGAACCGTAAAGGGGGATAATGTTAACCAACAGTAGGCATGGACACCTAATTAAGGGCTTAATTGAATGGAACAGTGTGTGTAAGCTTAGGGTTGAAGGTATGTTATCTTGGATTGCTATTTGAACTGAATTGTGGTGAATTGGATATAGGGATAAGGATTATTATAATTAAAATATAGAGTCGTTGTGATTGTACTTGGACTGGATTACGTGTAGTGGGAATTCACAGAGGTGGAGAAATGGTGGGTTGGCCGCCAGGCGCCCGCGCAGTGGCAGAGATACTACAAGCTGAGGTGTTGTGCGCTGAGGATGGATTCTGTTCTATTGGGTTGGAATCAATAAGTGGAAATTTTCGTGATGTTTGGGAAG
>Ga0214543_1012638_pt1 | contig 11102 bp, 12 predicted proteins | sample CNSS2metaG_FD_160094 | JGI IMG/M metagenome (GOLD analysis project Ga0214543, IMG submission 160094) | Root nodule microbial communities from cowpea collected in UCLA plant growth center, Los Angeles, California, USA - CNSS2 | ecosystem: Host-associated > Plants > Roots > Nodule | place: USA...
ATTGAGCAATAATCTTTAGATAACCGATGATGAATCTATTTTGAAAAAGCAATGGAATCAATCTATTTTCTTTACTATTGTTTTTATTTCTTTTTATCTTTTAAACTTTATTTCTATCTTTGTTTATCTTAATCCTCTATATTTTTTATTTTATTTGACTAACTCATTTGTATAGTTTTATAAGAACTAATTTGTTAAAAATCAATTCCGTGTTCGTTGGGAGACGACTTAGGAATCAATCTATTTTCTTGACTACTATCTTAGCAATACTGAAGTTGCTATAGTTTAGTAGTATTAATTTGATCACGTCAACGACAGAGTTATCAATTTTCGTCCTCGAAAATTGGACTTACCCGGGAACAAGTGTGGATAGGATTGCCTCGTGAGGTCTTCCATCACTCAAGTCATCCATTGGGTTGCTTCGTCCCAAAGGACTTTCACAGTCCAGATCTCCTTCCCTTTAAGTGGCTTGACTTGAGAATCCAAGATTCTCATTGATCCAACTCCCACTATTAGATCCTCACGTACCTGAACGTCGTCCTCCTCTTACCCAAGTATAAGACTTGCAATGTACTTCCTTAACTGTAAATCCCATATACAAGTTTGCCAAGTGCGGTGGTAAAACAATCTCATAGGGTGTTGGACCTATCTTTCGTGTTATCTACTAAGGTCCAAATTAATTTTCAAGTCTACTTCCTTAGTTTGATCGTTCTTTCGTCACCAGTAATTGGAGTAATCCTGAAAATTGCCTTCTCCTCATATTTGTATACAGCTTTTGTCTACTCTATGGCGCGTTCATCTAATCTTGGATTAAACGAGATTTCTCCGTGGTCTGTTACTGCAACTCAGTCTAATAATCGCTAACTCACAATCCTAGTATTCACACATCTATATTTTGCCTCTTTTACCACCCAACGCTTCATATAGTTTGATTTTGATTTTGATTAATACTTCTCTTAAGTGGTTTAACTCACTAGCTTCTTCTTAGCGATCCACTAAAACTTTCAATCCTTCTGGTGTTTACATTGAGTTCTTAACATTATGTCTTCGAGATCTTGTTTCACCCACTTCTCTTTCTTCTCCTGTTCATTTTGTCTTGTTCAACTCTGCGCTCTTCCATGCCCAGACATACACTGGGATGGTTTAACATATCACTACCTTCCTTGCAAGATTTATTAAACTTGTTATTCTGACGATTTCACTGAGTCTACCCCGCTACCTCCCCTATAACTCCTCTACCGGCTTCTTTAATTTTACACCCTTAGTACAAACTATCTCATTAAAGACAATTTCTCTTGGTTTAGCTTCACACATCAACGTCGTAGTGAACCCCATCGCTCTTAGATAAAAATTCTAGCACCTGTTCCAGAAACGCGTTTAAGAGATCTTTCGCAACTACAATCCCTTGCCTTTATAATTCATCCATCCTTGTTAGCCGACTCAAATTGCTATGATGTTATGCCCTCTTCTTTCCTCTTGATCAACAAATAGTACTCCACGGTCGATTGATCTCCTTTGTGTCATCTACACCACTTTGTTGGTATCCCCTCGCTCAGGGAATGAAAGTAGGGAATAACTAATTTTCCCGGCATTTATGCCCCAATCTTCCAAAGGAGTCGATTCCAATTAATATCGGCTTTGAATCCTTTGATCCGCAATAGACCACCATACGAGAATACTTCTCCTTTGGCCGTAACTATAGTCAAAAAACCAACCTCTCATTACCAACTCCCTCTGCAGACTATCAGAACCCAAATCCCTTATGGCAAAACCCAAGGTATACGATCTTCATTAACACAAAATTCACATCTCAGGTACTACTTTTATACCTTGTATCCTTGAATGTGCTTGTTTGCTTTAATAAGTCCATCACCATTTATCATCATGCTTCCCTTAAGAACAACTTACGTTGAAGCTCTTCTTCTGATACGACAATTTGTTCATCTCATGTCCCAAATCAAACTTGTCTCTCTTGCGAGCCACCCCCGTTATTACGTCCCTTCTACTCTTGACCTTAATCGCGATCCTTGTTGGCAATTTCAACTACCTCCTATGAGTTACTTGGGTATAAAACCTTGAACACACTGTATTCTCACCACCAAACTAGTTTTCCCTTTTTGATTTAATAATCCGAGCTCTGCTTCAACTTACCTTTAACTTGAGATTATCCCTCTTGGTCTCTACCCTTTTTGTTTTAACCTTCGCTTCATATTTTCCACCACTTACTACCATCGACTTTAGACCTATGCTAGGAAGTAGTACCAATTTAACTTCCCAATTTCACGACACCAGTAGACGTTTGAACACCTCCCCTTATTCTAACCTTTGAATTCAATTCCTCTCGCAAAACTTATGGTATTAGTTCCAATGGTATTAGTCCCAAGAACTCATTCTTCAAGATCCTCTTACCTAACGCGTTGCTTATGGGTTCTAACGTCGCTATTAGGCTCATCAAACCAACTTAGCTTCCTTGCCTACCGAGATATCCTTATGCATAATCGCATCTTCGATAAAGAGATTTTCTCAAAGGCCCTACCCAACTCTTGCAAAACAAACAGATCAAGTTTGACCTTGATTCTATAGTCAACCACTACAGATAACACACGCATATGACAAAAAAAAATGCAAACATAACAAAAAGGTTAGAAAAGAAACTCAACCTATAACTTCTCTCTCTTTTACCAAAACCTTTAGAATTAAGAAAGGAAACTATTTCAGATATAGTCATGAGTGTGCACCCTCATCACTCGACCAAGACATTTTCTGTTCTTAATACTTCTAGTTCACAAGTTCCTTTCCGGCGCACCAATGCTTCCTGGAAAGAACCTCTCCCCTTGCGCAACAACGCATTGGTAAAGACAAGTAATACCCCTTACCTGCTCACCAAAACCCAGTAAGAGCATTACTTTCCTTAGGTCTTATAAGCAACTACCCTTGCCTGCTCACCAAAACCCAGTAAGAGCGCTGATTTTACTAAGACCCGTAAGCAACAACTCTTGCCTGCTCATCAAAACCCAGCAAGAGTATCACCCTTACCTGTTCACCAAAACCCGGTAAGAGCGTTGCCTACCCTGAGACTCACAACAACAACCCTTGCCTGCTCAATAAAACTCGGCAAGAGTCCACCCCGTACCTGCTCACCAAAACCCGGTAGGAGTTTTATTTTCCTTGAGCCTCACAAACACAACTCTTGTTTGTTCAACAAAACCCAACAAGAGCCCCACCCTTACCTGTTCACCAAAACTCGGTAAGAGCGTCACTTTTTCCTAAGCCTCACAAACAACATTCCCTGCCTGCTCAACAAAACCCGGCAAGGAAATTGTTACTAAGCTTAGACATATAGAGTTAAGCATTAGAACTTAACCACAACACACCCATTACAACCGAAACGCGTCAACCTCACTCCCCAAGGCCCAAAAATCTTTTGAAAACCATTGCTCTGATATCAAATGTAACAACCCGTCAGGATATTACGGGTTTAAATAATAAAATAAAATAAGAAAATGAAAACTCATTAATTCTAAATTCATTTCCCAAAAACGTGGGAAAATTTCAAAACTTTATTTACTTCAATAATAATTTCAAAATCCTTGAATATAATTACTATTACCATTAATAAAAAGTCCAGTAATATTAATAATTACAACTGATTTGAAATCATAAAGACAATGTAAAAACTCTGAGAGAATTTCCCCAAGACTAGCCCCGCTCCGGCTCTATGCCTCACCAGATCCACCTGCAACACCATCTGCTCACGTATACCGCTTATACGATCATCGCCAAACACAAGCAGATAGGGTGAGCTAACAGAATAAACATATAAAATGGCACACACATATATACACATTTATATATAGGCAACACATCCATCCCAAATGAATTACATCCCTTTTAATTCATACACCTGGCCACAACCAGGTTATTCGTGCTCTACATCTTCTGGTGATTACTTCAAGGTGACTTGCTGCCATACCTATCCGCCACAACCGATAGAGCACATGCGGGAAACCATGTTATGGATCATACACCGTAACGCCAGGTGGAGTTCCCAAATACGAGTATAACTCGTAACGTCCCAAGACTACCAAACTCATCAGTCAACTACTGAGAAGGGCAATCTATTTGGACCCATCTGTACTTGCCACAACCACCACACTCACACCGGCAACACCCGCCAACCCGAGCCACAACTCAAGGGTTCCTCGTGTTCATCCGCCATCCCGAGCCACAACTCAAGAGATGCTATTCCGAGCCACAACTCAAGGAATACCACGTGCTTTAACCCCTATCCCGAGCCACAACTCAAGGGATACGTTCTGAGCCACAACTCAAGGAACACCAGCAATCCCACCTTTGAAGCATCACCAAAAGCCTCGTAGATCACGCCTACAGAATCAACAACACCAATATTGCTGCAACAAAATCGCCTGGCGGGGGACACGTACCGCTAGATGCTGTCACTTCCAGATCGCTTGGCGGGGGGACACATACCGCCAGTCGCTACACCAGTACTTGCACATTACTGGTTTTAGTTGAGGTTCAAGCACACTTCACACAGGTTGCTCCCTTTTGCTCTCATTCTATAGTACCCCTAATGAAAAGCATTGTCATCTATAATGTTCTAGGCCTTCTAGCATCTCACATGTGCACTCATCCCCTAGTCATATAGACCATCCCAAGCATACTCAAACAAAATATAAGCAGCAACCCTCTAACAATTTTAAGCACATGATCTTATGCACCGATGCAATTTAATATTGACACCCACACCTTCACCAACCAATTCTCCACATGTGACTAACCCAAAGGAACATTCAAATTGATAGAGACTTACCACATAACCCAATTATGCTTCATTAGAAGTTACTTGAACTAATCAAGGGCTTATTCATGTATTTTACAAACTCCAAAATCAGCAATATTAAGTAGTGTATATCTCTAGCTACTAACCTCCAAATCCAATCTCCACCGTTTAAAGTGATGACCCACATGACCACCTGTCAAAATTTCACCTAAATCGAACGGTTAACGAATCGAGAAATGGAGTTTTGCAAAAACTGCGCGAACTAGAAAAATTGGTGTCGCCTTGCGCCCGGCGGGACTAAACTACCGCCCGGCGGTTACTGTTGCTCGAAAAGTACAAAAAAATACGTTTTTTGTGAATCAAAACACCACACACCTCTGGTGTGGCGCCTGGCGGCACCCAATTGGGCGCCGCCAAGCGGTTCCTACAGTTCTAGGAACCCAGAAATTTCCTCAACACCTGCGAACATTATTCCAACCCTTACAATTCTGATTCCACTCGATTTACAACCCAATAAGCTGCCTTCAAATGTCTATATTCATTATTCCTCCATAAGACTCCTCCATATACGAAATTCCACTAACCTTACCACTTAATCTAGTGCGACTATGAAATCCCCAATTCATCAACCCACCAATTGATATTCATGCAATTTTTCACCCAATCGAACCTTCAATTTTATATATTTCATCAAATTCGGACTTCCAATCATTTCCAAACAGTTGGCACTATCTTTTCCCCCAAATAGAATCAACCCAAAAACCCCAAAAAACTAAAATCGAGCCAAATTGACTCGCGTCGCCTGGCGGGTGTTCATCACCGCCATGCGGTTCATCAAAAACCCAGAAAACTGGGTGTGCAGTCACGTGTCGCCTGGCGGCACGAGCCTTGCCGCCAGGCGGTTCCATCTCTGGAATCCCAAAATAACCTAGAAAAGGATGAGTCGCCTGGCGATGATTCATCACCCGCCAAGCAGTTTCTGGAAAATTCTAGAAACATGAAAATTACATGATATAGGCAAGTTATATACATCCAATTTTTCATACATTTCATACCATTTAACAATACAAAATAAAAGTACGGTTCTAGCTCCCCTAACCTGGTTTCCTTTGCTTAAAACTTGAGTAGCCATTGATTCTCTCTTACTTCTAATAGCCTTTCTTAGTTCTCCTCAACTTAGCTTCAATGCCTCACTGAAACACTCACCTTACTCTGATTTTCGTATTCCTCTACCCATCCAACAAAACTAGCCACAAAACCTCTCTCTTTTTCCCTTAATTGGCCAATAATTGGTGTCTTAATGTGGGATTAATGATGCAAAACGAAAATTACAATTAAACTAAGGTTAATGCCATTCAATTTGTTGTCTTATGATGGTTTTCCAGCCCTCCCTTGGCTGCCAGAGTTTCCTTGCCCTTTCACCTTCATGCCAAAGAACATTTTGGCAAAAAAATAAAGTTTAATTTAGGTTCACCAAGATTTGAACCCCTGACCATGCCAAAGCCAAGTCAATGTTCAACCATTTAACCAATTCATGTTTCATGATGATTAATATAATTTTATGATTATATTATCATTCAACATGCTCTAGCATATTATTAAAAACAATAATAATTAAATAACACACAAATGGCATACATAGGACTTGAACCCAAGTCCTCTCACACATTTAAGTACTCTCAACCACTTGAACTAGTAATTTTCCACATCATAGCAATCCGCATTAAATCCCTCAAAGGCTCCTACTACCCGCATTTATTAAATAATTATTTAATTAATTATTTAAATTTCTCGGGTCTTACAAATGAAACGACGAGCAACACCACAACAAAACTGCTTCTATTGACGCTCCAGTCACGACCACCATTGCAGCAACACCACCGCGTCGGAGCAACCCCACCGGAGCAGTCACCGTGTCGGAGCAAACCCATGCACCACATGTCATCCTGTCATTGCACAGTCAACGGGTCAAATCTGATAGGGCAATCAACTTGTCAAAACTGGTCAAATCTGGGCAAATGGTCAAAGCCATCAGTCAACTCTGGTCAAAACTACAAAATACGGTCAACTAAGAGGGGCAGATTTGGAAATTGGACAGAAATTAAGTTGCCAATTAATTAAATAAAGATAAAATATTTCAGCAACATAACAAATAAAACCCAAATCCAGTCGAAATACTATATAAAAAGACCAAGGGGGAAGCAGAGAAACAAGCTCGGCACGTCGGAATTGAGGAACCCTTAGGGGGACCTAATTTCTTTCTCTTTCTCTCTCTTTTCTTCTCTCTATTCTTTTCTCTTTATTTTGCATTCATGGAGTTCTAAACCTCTTAGGTTGATTCCATTGTAATTTCTTAATTGGATTCTGAGGTTAGATGAATTAATTTCTTTGTTCTTTTTATTATTGTTGAGGTTTTTATTCATCTATGTCTTTTATCTTTAAATCACATAAGAAGTAATGATTTTAAATCTATATGCATGTTGGTCATATGAGCACAAGGGTTTTTAAATTGAATTGAGACTTTACTTTAATTTTATTTAGAAACTTTCATATGAAATGAGTTTTTACCAATAATTGAGACTTTACTTTTGTTAAAGGTATTTACTCTAACTACAATTAATTGAGACTTTACTTTGATTAATTAAGCTTTTTATTTGGTGAGCAGATAAAAGAATAGACATGATTAGGCATTGTAAATTTGATTGAGACTGTACTTTGGTTGAATTTACTATGGATAATCTAAAAGTTCTCACTTTTAATTGAGACTGTACTTTGGTTAAAAGTGAGAACGCCAACAAATTTGTAAATCTATAACAATAATTAATTGAGCAATAATCTTTAGATAACCGATGATGAATCTATTTTGAAAAAGCAATGGAATCAATCTATTTTCTTTACTATTGTTTTTATTTCTTTTTATCTTTTAAATTTTATTTCTATCTTTGTTTATCTTAATCCCCTATATTTTTTTATTTTATTTGACTAACTCATTTGTATAGTTTTATAAGAACCAATTTGTTAAAAATCAATTCCGTGTTCGTTTGGAGACGACTTAGGGTTACTTTACCCTTTCTATTTTCTTAACTACTATCTTAGCAATATTGAAGTTGCTATAGTTTAGTACTATTAATTTGATCGCATCAACGACAGCGTTATCAGGAAGCAACTCAAATTTTATTAGGAAGGCCATGGCAATTTGATAGAAAAGCTTTTCATGATGGCCATGCCAACAAGTTTACCTTTAGCTTCCAAGGCAAAAAGATCACATTACTACCTCTTTCACCAAGAGAAGTCAATGAGGACCAAATGCAAATGCTAAAGAAAAGAAAAGAAGAGAAGGCACAAAAGAAGGCGCAAGGGCATGCCAATGAGTCCAAGAAGAGCATGATCACCCTCAAAGGGGTGAAGAAGTTAATGCTTGCCCAAAAACCCATCTTCCTAACTTATCCTAGTGAATCTTCCCCCTCCTTCCAAAACCCTCACTCTAGATGTCCCTTAGACTTGTCATTAGTCTTAGATGAGTTCAAAGATGTTTTTCAAGAACCTCCAAAGGGTCTCCCACCCCTAAGAGGTATAGAATACCAAATTGATTTCATACAAGTCTCATCTCTGCCTAATAGGCCAGCCTATAGGACTAGTCCCGAGGAAGCTAAGGAAATTCAAAAACAAGTGAATGAGTTGTTAGAAAAGGGAGGGGTGCAACATAGCATGAATCCTTGTGCAATGCATGTGATTCTTGTCCTAAAAAAGGATGGAACATGGAGAATGTGCATAAATTGTAGGGCTATTAACAACATAACCATCAAGTATAGGAATCCCATTTCTAGGATAGATGATTTGATTGATGAATTACATGGTGCAACCATATTTTCCAAAATAGACTTAAAGAGTGGATACAATCAAATTAGAATCAAAGAAGGTGATGAATGGAAAACCTCTTTCAAGACTAAGTTTGGATTATATGAGTGGTGGTTAGTCATGCCTTTTGGCTTGACCAATGCACCTAGTACATTCATGAGACTCATGCACCATGTTCTTAGAGAGTTCTTAGGGAAGTTTGTTGTGGTGTAATTTGATGACATTCTCATTTATAGTATGTCTCAAGATGACCACTTGCATCATTTAAGGAGTGTGTTAGAGACCTTGAGGAAGGCATCCTTTGTGTGCTAACATGGAGAAATGTGTGTTTGGGATGGATCATGTGATCTTCCTAGGTTTCAAAATAAATCAACATGGGGTCCATGTGGACCAAGAAAAGGTGATGCCCATCAAGGATTGGCCTCCCCCAAAAAATGTGAGTGAGCTTAGGTCCTTCCATGGGTTGGCTAGTTTTTATAGGAGATTTGTACCAAACTTTAACACCATATCCATCCCTCTCAATGAATTGGTCAAGAAAGGTGTGGTCTATAAGTGGGGCAAAGATCAAAAAAAGGCTTTTGAAACTTTAAAACAAAAATTGATCAATGCACCATTCCTAGCCCTCCCTAACTTCTCCAAAACTTTTGAAATTGAGTGTGATGCATCCAATGTAGGCATTGGGGTCGTGCTTCTCCAAGAAGGACACTCCATAGCCTATTTTAGTGAGAAACTCAAGGGGAGTCACATCAACTACTCAACCTATGACAAAGAGCTTTATGCTCTTGTGAGAACTTTGCAAACTTGGCAACACTATCTTCTTTCAAAGGAGTTTGTGATACATACTGACCATGAGTCACTCAAATTTTTGAAAAGCCAAGACAAATTAAACAAGAGACATGCTAGGTGGGTAGAGTTCTTAGAGCAATTCCCATATGTGATCAAACATAAGCAAGGAAAGACTAACATTGTGGTGGATGCACTTTCAAGAAGGCATTCCCTCCTTTCCATTCTTGAAACTAAATTTCTTAGTTTTGATCATATTAAGGAATTGTATCCAAAGGATGTTGATTTCTTCCCCATTCTTAGTGAGTGCCACCAAGGGTCTTACAAAGACTTTTACCTTCTTAATCAATATATTTTCAAAGGTAAGAGACTTTGCATTCCCCAAGGTTCCTTAAGAGCCTCACTCATTAGAGAGGCACATAAGGGAGGATTAATGGGGCATTTTGGGCCAAACAAGACTTTGGTAGTCTTAAAGGAACACTTCTATTGGTCTCACATGAGGAAGCATGCAGATAGGCATTGCAAGAATTGCATAGCATGCATGAAAACCAAGTCTAGAGTCCAACCCCATGGTCTTTATACTCCCTTGCTCGTCCCTTCCAAACCTTGGGTTGACCTATCTATGGATTTATTCTTAGGCCTCCCAAGGACAAAAAAAGGTAGGGATTCCATTTTTGTAGTGGTGGATAGGTTCTCTAAGATGGCCCATTTCATTCCTTGCCATAAGATTGATGATGCAACTTATATTGCAAATCTTTTCTTCAAGGAAGTGGTAAGACTACATGGCCTACCTAGGTCCATTGTGAGTGATAGGGACTCCAAGTTCCTAAGCCATGTTTGGAGAACTTTGTGGGGTAAACTTAACACCAAGCTTCTTTTCTCCACCACTTTTCATCCCCAAAGTGATGGCCAAAGTGAGGTGGTTAATAGAATCCTAGGGCAAATGTTGAGATGTATGATAGTGCAAAACATTAGAGAGTGGGAGGAATTTCTTCCCCACATAGAATTTGCCTATAATAGGGTTGTGCATTCTACTACTTCTCATTCCCCTTTTGAGGTTGTGTATGAGTTCAATCCCCTAACTCCTTTACACCTCATTCCCCTACCCACTCATGAGGCATGGACTTGCCAAGATGGTGAGGCCAAAGCCAAGTACATCTAAGACTTGCATTCACAAGTCAAGGAAACCTTTGAGAGGAGAGTTACGAAACAACAAGAGGATGGTAATAAGGGAAGAAAGGAAGTCATCTTCCAAGAGGGAGATTGGGTTTGGCTACACTTGAGAAAGGAGAGATTCCCTACTCAAAGGAAGTCTAAACTCCTCCCTAGAGGGGATGACCCATTTCAAGTAATTAGGAGAATTAACAATAATGCTTATGAGTTAGACTTACCCTCAAGCTCCAACATAAGTAAATCATTCAATGTTTGTGACTTTTCTCCTTTTGATGTAGGGTTTAAGAATTTGTTGTCGAATTCTCTCCAAGAAGGGGAGGATGATGAAGGCGTGACCACCACCACCTCTTTAGAAGCTCCCTCAAGAAGGATCACTAGAAGCATGTCTAGAGGGGAGTCTTCTATTCCATCACCTTTATCTTTGTTTTGCATCACTTTAGTTTGAATTCCCTAAGTTGGTTTCTAGTTGACTTATTTTGGTTGA
>Ga0214543_1012639_pt1 | contig 11102 bp, 5 predicted proteins | sample CNSS2metaG_FD_160094 | JGI IMG/M metagenome (GOLD analysis project Ga0214543, IMG submission 160094) | Root nodule microbial communities from cowpea collected in UCLA plant growth center, Los Angeles, California, USA - CNSS2 | ecosystem: Host-associated > Plants > Roots > Nodule | place: USA...
TTGGAGACATAAGGAGAGAGAAAATTGGAGGCTGAAGCAGACGAAGCTGGAACCAGTATGCGTGTTTTCCCAGAACCTATTCTCTTTCCAACTACATTGGCGTAGAACAGACCTGAAATTGCTGGTACGAACACGTCACTCTCTGCACTTATATAAAAATCAATCACTTTCTCAAATTCAGAATCTAGGAACTTTTTCTTCTTATCCGCTGGCATAATGGCTTCCTGCACCAACCAACAACCAACTTTCAAATACAAACAAAAACAATGGTTCTAATTTGAATGATAATAGATAGATGTAAACAACTTATCTCACCTTTGTATACGTCTTGGGGAACAAATCCTTGAGAGAATCAAGGCTGCTATCCCACCTTGATTCAGTGACATAAACTGTGGTATCCTTGTCAAAACCAATCTGCCTCAAAAACACTGCGATTTCTTGTGCATTGTAGCAGCTTTTCTCCCCATCGTTATCACTATTTTGGCACCCTTTCTTATCCAACATCTCAACCCTTAAGTCCACAGCTATGAATTGGCCGTCTGAATTTCGGCTTAAAGTTCTTAGTCTTTCAACAATGGAGTCAACCACTTCATGCATTTCTGGCTGCAACTCTAAACTTCCAAACATTGCTAAGCATGCAACAGAATCAGTGTCGCCTTTTTTCCCTGCCTTTCTCATGTTTATTGAAGGGAAGTAAGTTGCAAGTCTTACGCTTCCCTTTGTTCTGTATATTGGCTCCACATGTTCAGCTATGTAATCTTCCGTAACACGATTAGGTACTTTCACGGCAGCAATATTCCGTGTTGATACACGACCAGGAAGATCCTTTACCACTCTTACCACCCCTTCCAGGCTTTTTGTGAACACATCAACATCATAAATGTCCTCAAAATTCCTGACATTTCAATTACATTAGTTAGGAACATCTACTCTACACCATTACAATTTACAATCAAAAGTAAATTAGACTGAATAGAAATTTTAGTTTAAAGAGCTATTCATCAATGACATCTACAATTAATTATGCTCAAATTGGCCCTTGTTTAATGGAGTGTACTATTCACAAACAGAAACCATCTACCTACACTCAAGCCCAAGTTTTAAAGAAAAAGAACAAGGTTGGTTTCTGATAAGATTTAGACCCTAACTATTTACAAACAAAAAGGTAGGAAAAGAAAATTTATTAGGCAATTGAGAAATAAGCCTAGTTCATTTTCAGCGTGTTGTTTAAATCAACAGCTTACGCATATTTGTTGATATGATAACAAAAAAAATGATAATATCAAACACAGGATCCAACATCATGAACTCATTTGAAATTAATATTTTAAAATTACCGAGGAAGAAGGGAACCCTTTATAGAATAAGCAAAGCAGAGGTTAAAATATGGACACCGGATTAAAATAAATGCTCTCATCTGTATAATCTTTTATAGAATAAATAAAATTCAGCACTAACCTCCTGTCACCAGGTTGGCTTCCTCTGATGTCAGGTATCACAAGCGTTGCCCCCAGACTTCTAGCAACAATCACTGCATCTGCTATCTGATAACCATCACTATAGTGTTAGAGAATAAAGAAATCAACAATCACGATATTTTATTGATGATTTGAGTACATCTAAGATAAATTCCAGCTACTAGCATCAACAATCAGGAAGGGGGAAAAGAAGAGGCAAAGCAGATCTGCATCACTTTTAGAAAGTGTTCATCACAATACTTGACTTCAAGGATAAGTTCTAGATTGAAAGCACAGGTAAATAAAAGAATCACATGCATCGCAATCCACCAATTTATGAATGCAAATGCTAATGATAACATCAATGTGGCAAAACATGGTAAAACTTCACGTAATAATGGCACCATTTATTTTTGTAGGAGAGGGATGACCATTATGCTTAACTTCTCAATAAGTTAAGCATAATGATTGAATAAGTTACCTGAGAAATATGGTATTCGGGGCCATTGGTTAATGCAAAAGTAACAAATCCTTCAGTCTGCTCCACATCATCTGCCACATGACAACACAGGTATCAAATATTTACTATTTGATAGCATTTGTATGATATAAGTTCCTCAAAACTTTTGTAAGTCTTAAAACAAAACCTTACCAGCAGATGGCTTAACCCAACACGGTTTTAGGTCATCCACGTCTCCCTTCCAAAGTCCTATATTCTTTCTCACATGAGTAGCATCAAACTTAACAGTCTCAAAGTTGGAATCCTCCGATCCTCCGGGTAGCTTTTCCTTACAAGTGAAAAATATGAAATCAGGGTCTTTGAAAGTGAGAAGAGTAAAAGTCGAAATTAGCCAGCTCTAGGAAATACACGGAACCGTATTAGGAACTGGGTTGCTGAGAAAAGGTAGAGAAATAGAGATCAGAGACTCTGGGATTTGTTTACTTAGCTAATTAACTTATTTGGCCAGAGTTCATACTTTCTTCCCAAATTCTATCATTAGAGAAGATTAATTGATCACCAAGAGGAAGTTTAGATATTGAAATGTGGTCTAAATAGTTAATAGTTTGACAATCATTGTACAACATAGGTTTCTGTGGTGGAATTGAAGAGAATGAATGAACAATGTAGAAGACATGGTTGAATTATAAAGCATTCCTGTGAGTACTTGACTGAAAATTATGTATAAAACAACTGGGGTCTTCTCTCATGGCTCAAGTTTGTGAATGTGAACAGGGGATCTATGAACAATGTATGTGAAAGAAATAGAAGGGTTATGTTATGTGGGTGTTGTGATGTGTGTGAATTGTGGAAATGGAAATGGAAATGGAAATGAAGAAGGAAAAGAAAGATGGAGAGAAGAAGGGTTTACTTGAAGTGAATCAAAATGGTCTCTTTTGATCATATTTCCAAGCATGACAAACATTGTGAGGGTGAGAACTGCTGCAACCACTTGTCTCAAATCCACTCCCATGTCTTCTTTCTTCTCTCTTCTGCTTCAGTCCCTCACCTTTTTAATAAACCCTCTGAAAACAAAAAGGAACCTTGAGACTCTGATATGGGATGAGATGAAATTGCAAGGTTAAGATAAGAAAACTCACTCAACAAGTACAAATATGCTAATGCCTTGTACCAAACTTCCTCTTTCTAATTATTATTTATTAACAAAGCTCTCTACTTTTTACACCACCGACACTTCCGCTGCAAAAATCAAATCTTCTCCAACATCCTCCTTACCCTTCCTCTCTTTTTTCGTTCAAATAATGTTTTTCTTAATTTTTTCAACCACTGCACAACTTTTGTTGACCCTTCAATTCTGCTTTAGACCGTATTTTTAAAATCTATGCATATAAACTAACTAATTAAATACATTATTGCATATAATTTCAAAAAATAAATCTCAGTTATTTTACTCATTTTTTTTTCATTTTATAAAGATATATGTTAATACCTATATTTCATATATTTACACGTATAAATATTTACAGATGTATGTTAAGAGAACAATAACTTTATATTTAAATAAATTTTGTAAGAGGCAAGGATATTTTTAACAGAAGATATTTTAACTAACATATAAAAAAAATTATATAGTGGATGTTGTAAGTTACATTTGCATTAAGACAGGTGGTTCAAACTGCATATTTATTTGTAATTTATTTCTCTTTTATTATAGATCGGCCAATATTTATTTTTAAGTAGACCTAATCAATTGAATATAAAATTTAAAAGTATAAGTTTACTATAAATACATTCAAGATAACAATTTACATATGATACAATTATTTTTATTTCACAAAATAGTTGATCTGGTGTGGTTAGATGTCTTGGTTCAAAAGATGTTGGACATCACAACTTCTTCAGTCTAAAGTCAGAGACATCTCAACTTGTCCAATCTAAAGTCTTAACCTTTCTGAGATGTGATGTTAGTATTAGAACACAGATTACTGAAGAGGTATTTGGTATTTGTTATTTTCATATTGGTAGGTAAGAAAGTGAGTCTGCTGAATGCTGAAAAAAAAAATCATAAAGGATGTTGTTTTTTGTGTAAACAGTGTGTGCACTGAGTTATTGAGAATAAATACAACCTACAAACAACCATGGTAGTGATCAAATAAATACTTTTTTCTTTTACAAATATAAATATGCATGACGGAAAGCAAAGAATCAAATTGTTTTTTATCATCACATCCAGGGTTCTTTATATGTGTTGATGAAAAAGGATGTAATGTAATGAAATTAAATTATTATATCAAATTTTAAAGTTCATTGAGAAAAGTACATTGCATCCGTTAATTAAATTTTTGAATAAAAAAAATACTTATATAGTTATAATCTCATAAATGTATCGACTTAGAGTGAAGGTGAAATAAGGAGTGAAGAGATGGGATTAGATGAGATGTCCTAATATAATGCTTAATTGCTGTTTTATTGTGATAGATTTGTGTTAGAATGTTGTGTAGGCAATTACCTCCACCAGGATTTTGATTTTGATTATTTTTTTAAGTATCTGTAATATTTCTTTCTTTGAAAGTTTTAGGTATTGACCTCTAATGAACACAGTAGACTCATTGATTTTTCTAAACTATTTTTATATGTATTCAATTATATATGTATTTCTGAAACAACTTTTTGATATTGACTATGAGATATTTATTCAATATTTTCGGCATGCACAATCATAATGTGAAGAACGAGAAACAAATAAACACTTAAAAATAATAAAGTTAATTTTTCATACTAAATAAATATGAGATACATAGCTTTTAAAAAGGTAGACATTAAGACGTAGTTGTAATATATATAAGTGATGGTAAAATGCGTCAGTCCAATATATTTGTTTTTATATATTTATAAATAAATATTTAAAATATATTTAATTATATAAATATTTTTGAAATTTTTTGTTTATTAATTAATATTTTTAATTGTATAAATTAAAATAATTCGTATACTTTTTAAATTAATCAATTATAAATAATAATTAAAATTTAATTTATAAATATTAATAATTTAAATTATAATAATATTATATATCTATATCTTTTAACAAGTTATACAAACTGGATCATAAAAACCTGACACTCTCCATTTTGACGGACTGACCAAACCCACTTTCCCACCGATATATACATATACATGCATGTAATGAGTTAGAGTGCCATTAAAATCTCACTAATTTAAAATAGAAAGTTATTTTAATTATATTTTTCAGCTATTTATTTAATTAGAGTGAAGTCTACTTTATCTGTTCTAAAACCAGTGATTCATGAGTTTAGAGGAATAAAATTAAATGATGTCAACTATTAGTAAAAGATTAAAAAATTAAATTTTGATAAATTCATGATTTATTATGAATATACAATATAAATTTAAATGGTGTCAAACAACTTCTAATTAATAGATGGTAATATTAAAATAAGTAAATTGTGTGTAATGATTATCAGCGAAGATAATGGAGGGTGCAGGAAGGTAAAGCAGTGAGATCAAATGATGATGGTTTGGCAGAGCAGTAATTGATGTTGCTTGTCTGTGCAAACCTCTTTGATCTGGTGGATAGCGTAAAGCAAAATACATTTTAATCCATCACAAGTATCAAAAGTACTCATTTTTTCTTTCACTAAATAGCCCTTTTCTAGTTTAATTCACCTCATATATGACATTATTTGGACGAACAATCCAAACAAACTACACTTACAGCACCAAGGTTAGGAACATAACATACCACACACACCATAACCTATTTAGCCTCAAAGATACAAACGTAAATCAAGTACAACACTGCTACTATTGCTGTCACTACTAAATATAAGCTAATTTTGCATTGGATTGGTGAGACAAGGAGTAAAATGCATGCTGCAGAACTGCTATCACGGTAGCTACCCCTTTGTGCTTCTTGTTCGTGGATTGGAATCTGACAATTGATTAATAACATCTCTCATTGTGGGTCTCTTGTGTGGATCCTTCTCAGTACATCTCAAACCAACCATAAGCACTTTGGTAACGTTTTCCATTATATGGGTATCTGCAAATTCCCCTGAAAGGATAGAATCAGCAATTTGATGAATTTCTGCTGTTTCCCTCCACACAGATTTAACCCAATCCACCAAAACACCACCCTCCATGTAGGAAGGATCTGTGGCTGCTTTCTTTCTTGTTATCAGCTCAAGCAAAACAACTCCGTAACTGTACACATCACACTCCCTACTACTTGTTGTTGCATAAGCATTCTCTGTCATGTCACAAACAAGCCAATGAAACATGTTACTTGATGCATAAGAAGATTTATTAAATCTCTGATTTTGTTATGGAAACACACATCAAACCAATAATAATGTACAAGACTTACCTGGAGCAATATAACCAATAGTACCCGGCACAACAATGGAAGTATTTGAAGCAGGAGAAGACTGTTCCAGAAGTTTGGCAATACCAAAGTCAGCAATGTGAGGCTCCATGTCAGAGTCTAAAAGAATATTGCTGGGCTTGATGTCTCGGTGCACAATGGGAGGGTCACAGTCATAGTGGAGATAAGCTAATCCATGAGCAATTCCAACAGCTATCTTATACCGAACACTCCACTTTAAGGTTGGTGGTGGTGTCCTTTCATGCAAAACATCATGGAGACTTCCCTTTTCCATGTAGCTGTACAAAATTATACCACAATCTTTTCTCAACCAAAAGTCTTCCAATTTGACTAGATTTCGATGCCTGATTTTCCCAAGGGTCTGAATCTCTCTGACCATGCTCGAGTTCTTACCTTGGCTCGCAGCCAATCCTATCTTTTTCACCGCAAAAGCTTTGTCTGGACCTATCAGAGCTTTATAAACAATTCCATGAGCTCCTCTACCAATAATATATCGATCATTTAGGTTCGCTGTGGCCTCCATGACTTTGTTAAGAAGGTATGAAGAACCCTGTTCAGAAGAGATATTGTTTTCCTGCTTAGCTATTCTCTCAAAAACAACAACACAAACTAATGCCAGCAACCCCAAACCAAGAAATATGGACAATCCAAGAAACATCTTCACAATTTGAATTTTACTCAAGCCTTTGTGTTTAGTAGATTTGTCATCGCATGATTTTAGAGAGCTTCTTTCCGAGAAAGCCAAGCAATCTGACGCTGAACATCTGATGCAGAGGCCAGGATTGCCCCGGAACGATGACAAGGAAGAATTAAGAAACTTCATCAGCGTCTTTGGTACAATACCACGAAAAGAATTGTATGAAATATTGAGTTCCACTAAGGAGATGAGGTCACCAAGAACTTCTATGCCTCCTGTCAAATTGTTCTGAGACAGATCCAGTGTTCGCAACATTTTCAGGTTTCTAATCTCCACAGGAATTTCACCAGTCAACCTATTTGAACTTAGATTCAAACCATAGATCAATTTCTGCATTGCTCCAACTGATACGGGAATTTTGCCTCCGAACACATTGCCACCAAGTTGTAGCTCAGAAATCATTTTGAATTCCGACAAGAAAGACGGGAGGCCCCCACTAAAGCGATTCTCGCTCAAAATTAATGTGGTTAGCTCTGTCCAGCTCTGCAGACTTGATGGCAATGAACCATTTAGGAAATTGAATCCGACATCAAACCTGTCCATTCTGGTGCACTTTGATAGCTGAGAGGGCAAAGGACCTTCTAAGTTATTGTGAGCGAGATTCAAAGTCCGAAGATTCACTAGGTTCCCTAGCTCTGATGGTATTGCCCCTGTAAATTTGTTCATGGACAGAATTAAGTCAGTGATACGTGTGCAGTTTCCCAAACTTGATGGAATTGCTCCATGAATTTTGTTGTTGCCAATTTCCATATAAACGAGATTTTGACAGCTCTTAAAATGAGGAAGAGGCCCAGTAAAATTATTCTGTTTGAGGATTAATCTTGTAAGTGTTGTACAGCTCCCAACATCAGGAGGTACGCTACCTTGAAGTTGATTAATGCCCAAATTCAGGATCTTTAACTTCTTGCCAAAACACAGATTTGGTGGGATGTTGCCAGTGAATTTATTACTTGTGAAGTCCAACAGAACTAAACTGCTGTTAATTCCCAAGCTTTGAGGTATGACACCGGAAAACTGGTTGCTAAACAAAGAGATGTTTTTCAGCTGCTTGAGCTCTGCAATCTCCAATGGCAATTCTCCAGAAAGACTATTATTATACAGATGCAGAGACTGAAGACCTTTAATCTTCCAGATGCTGAGTGGAATTTCACCAGTCAATTGATTTGAAAACAATTGCAAATCCACCAGTTTTCTTAGTTTTCCCAATTCACTTGGAATGTTACCCTCAAGCCGATTGGAATACAGCTCTAAATCTGTCAGAGACTTGCAGTTCCCAATTTCTGGAGGTATTTTTCCAGATAAATGGTTCACCGGAAGGCATAGAATAGAAAGCTTGGTCAGTAGCCCAAAGGAGGGTGGAATATTCCCCACCAAATTGCAGTTCACAGCAAAAAATTCCGATAAACTACTACAGTTCCCCAGGCTTGAGGGAAGGCCACCACTAAAGTCATTGTCTGAGAGAACCAAAACTACTAAATTTTTACAATTAGTTGAACCCAAAGAAATTGTACCCGTAAGTCTATTATCGGAGACATCAAAATATTCCAGATGATCGAGATTATCTAGACTCTGAGGCAGTACACCCTCCAACTGATTCGTGTTCAGACACAATTCTTGCAATTTACTGCAATTCCCAATGGATGAAGGAATTGTCCCAGACAACTGGTTACTCTGAAGATACAACAGCAAAAGCTCAGACATGTTCCCAATACTGGTGGGAATGGAACCGCTTAAAAGGTTATTTGATAGATCAATAGTATCCAGAACAGGTATTTGAGACAAGGAATGTGGAATTTCACCAGATAGCTGATTATTGGCAAGGCTGAGAAACTGGAGGCTGTGCAAGTTTTTGAAGGAGTGAGGTATTGGGCCACTGAGGTTGTTATTTGTAAGGTCTAAGTAGTTTAGGCGAGAAATGTTTCCAATTTCAGGACCTAACTTACCAGAAATCCCATAACCTGTGAGGTTAAGGTAGATGACATGGTGGGTATGGTGGCATTGAACTCCTACCCAAGAGGCGCATGGAGTGGAATCAGAGGCAAGCCACGTGGTGTTTATGGAAGGAGGCACGGAGTTCCAGTGGGTCGTGAGAGATAACAGGGTGAGGCCATCGGAGGTGAGTGCAGAGACAGCATGAAAGAGGAAAGAGAAGAAAAGAAGGCACCTTGTGAAGATGGTGGAATGCATTGCTGAGCGGTGGAGGTGGAGAAGCGCAAAGGCCTCACCTTGGGGAAGCACCACAACCGCTGCAATGGGAAATCAACTCTTCTGGGCTCTGACCCATGGTTGAAAATGCGAGGACAAAACCAATGGTCATTCATTGTTGTCTGTCGGAAACAAATAAATGGTGTCTGTGTTGTCTTCGAGCTTTCACATTGGTATCTGGGAAGTTGAATTTTGTATGGTCTTTCTTTGTCAATTTTCAACTAACTTTTGGCTTTGAAAACTGTGTTTATGGAATGTAATGTATTTATTCTTTCTTAATGTAATTAGATAAATATAAAATAATAACATTGGATATAATATATGAGCTATGATAGGTTAAGAAAGTGTTTTAATAATAATAATAATAATAATAAATTTTGTTTTTTTGGAAGATAGCATTGAAGAATTTATGGTGGTAGTAAAGAGATTAAATTAAATTTACTCAACCTATCCGAAATAAATTTGGCCGTAAGATCGAGTTAGATTAGCTAAAAGAGTAATATTTTAGTAAAGAAATATTAATAACGATTGAATTTAAGTAGTTCATTGTAATTTTGTGATTATTTCACCTAAATGTAAAGTAAAATTTTACAATTTATACATCTGTAATATATTTTAAATTTGATTTTTTTTATATGATACTTTTTTATTCAAATTATAGTTTATTATAAAAATAATTATCAAAACTATTCGTACATTGTTTCTAGGAATTAATATATTTATTTCATTTGTTCAAAATTAACATAGAAATTAAAAAAAAAAAGTATTGATTTAATATGATATGAATCTAAATTCGAATAATCATTCCAAAATTAATTCGCAATCTCAACAATTCAAATATGACTAATCAATTAAAAAGTATGTGGTATTAAAGATAAGACTTTTCGATAGAGGAAATAAATGATATAATTATAAAATAAGTATGCATTTAAGCAATCAAAATAACTATTAAGAAATACATTAGTTAGCTAGTAATATATAGATAACATTTTTTATATACAAATTAAAAGGCTAAATCCTCAGCGACTTCAACTATATTTAATATCAATATTGTAGTGTTTGTGTATAGTATTGTGAGGTGTGTTGTCGGAATTTAAATATAAATAAAAGAATACCTAAGTTTGATGGATTAAAATACAAACAAAATTGAACCAATTTAATATTATTTAAAAAATGATCTTATATTAATCATATTAATAGTGGATATCAAATGGAAGGCATTTTCTTTTATTTATACAATTGAGATATAATACTAAAATGACAATAAGGACAAACTAAAAGGTGATGAATTTAGCCAACTCGTTAAAGTCTGAACCTAATAACCCTCTCTGTAACAGAACCAAAATTAGTATCTTTTGGATTGTTGGCATTAGTGGATTTTAAATTTTTAAATTCAAATTTTAATGAATTATGTATTGGAATTTATAAAATAAATTTAAAAGAGGTAAGATATTTATTTTTGGTTGTGTTGTTTGTTTGTGACACACACCGGGAATCAGCGTTGAATACTTGCGGATAATTGCGTGGATAATTGCGTTTTCGTCCTTTCCACTCCCTCCAATCCCACATACATAGGGCAAGAGTAAGAAAGATCCAAAGAGTGTAAGAATTTGGACCAACCAAAGCTTAAGAAGCAAACTCCACGCTCATTTTCTTCTTTCTTATTGTTGCCAAAATACAAAGTAACGCGTTATTGAGGTCAGTTTCTGGGAATTCTTCTCTTTCATATCTACTTTCTAATTTTGTGTGAATAGAAATGCTTTCAATTTTGATCTTGTTAGTGGATTCAATTGTGAAATTTTCCGTGCACGCTAAGTTGGTTAGTTTTTAAGTCAATTTCTCTGTTTTTTTTTTTTTTTTCTGGAGCAAACAAACTCA
>Ga0214543_1012642_pt1 | contig 11099 bp, 17 predicted proteins | sample CNSS2metaG_FD_160094 | JGI IMG/M metagenome (GOLD analysis project Ga0214543, IMG submission 160094) | Root nodule microbial communities from cowpea collected in UCLA plant growth center, Los Angeles, California, USA - CNSS2 | ecosystem: Host-associated > Plants > Roots > Nodule | place: USA...
AAAAATCAATTCCGTGTTCGTTGGGAGACGACTTTGGGTTACTTTACCCTTACTATTTTGTTGACTACTTTCTTAACAATACTGAAGTTGTTATAGATAAGTAGTATTAATTTGATCGCGTCAACGATAGCGTTATCAATCTTCACATCTAGATAGCTTGCTATCTCAATTTCTAGTAGGAATCTTACACTAGGTTTTCTTAAGAAACTTATCACCATATTCAAAAGTATAAAATGAACCAACACAATCCTACATCAACATCTGCCATACTAAAGACTGGAGGCTAGTGTACTATACATGACTAAGTGATGAACGCCTCACTTTGGATTTGAGGGTGGAAATCACGTCTTCGACAAAAATGTGTCGAAAACCCTTGAACGAAAATCAAACAACGGGGAAGACAAGTGACGTTGAGTTGAGGGATTTGCGGAATGGGATGAAGCCATGCCCCTTGGAGGAGATTCTAAGATAAGTAAGGAAGATCCGTCACTTTGAATAAGAGATTCAATAATAAAGATCAATGGTTCAAAGAAGAACCTCGAGAAATTGAGAGCAATATTCAAATTTTCATTTACTCAAAATTTGTCTACAAACGTGTCTAACAAAGGCTTATATACTATGGGCCTAAACACAAAAAGTCTAACATGATTAAAGGCCCGATAAAGGCCAAACACAAAAAATTACAAAATTATAAGAAGTTCTTATTCTATAATCTAAAACTACTTTGAGATCCCTATGAAGGAAGGTCCTGGTGATGAACCATTATTTTCCCCTATTTTCTTACCCTTTTGTACCTATCTTGATGGATGTTTAGCGCTTAATTGTTTACTATTAGTGCATTTTCATTTATTGGGCTTCATTGGACCAATAATTCTGATTTTAATTAATTTGGATTTACTTGGTCTAATTTTCGTTTCTTAATTATTTTCAGGTTTTTTGTGAAGCATTTTTGGGCTTGGATATTAATCTTAGGTTGAAGAGAGAAATGCCACATCATTAGCGTCCTTCAACCTTTGTTTCCATGTCATCATTAGTAATGGGTCAACATTTTGGCTCAAAGTGACACTTTTGTAAATCTAAAGTTGAAAGTGGTAGTTTGGTAATTTTGGAGGTGCATAGTGATGTGACCACATTTGGGGTTTAGGGTTTTAGTTTGGCAGAACCCTTGTTATTTAGGGGGTCTTCTTCTTTTACATTTTTGAATTTCACTTGGAGAGACATTGAAGTAACCACCGTTATGGTTTTATTATTCATGTTTATGATTTACTTTCTCACCTTCCTTATGGTATTTTCGTTTTGTACTATTTTATAACTTCATTTCCCTGACTTGCTAAATTATGTGTATTGACTTCTTGAAGAAAATGTAATGAAGCTTTAAGGTCTTGTTTCTGTTTGGTATTTTCATTTATGTTCTCTCTTCCTCTTGAAACTGTGTTGAATGGATCATTGGGTATATGAGTTCTGAGTTAGGCTGTGTTCATGCTTAGTGAATGTAGCATGATTGTCACATATTCATGGTTGTATGCACTACTTAATTGCTTATTGAAAGTTGGTTTTAATTTGTACTTAGTGGTTTATGTTCAAGTGAATTGAGAGAGGAACAAAACTTATTAGTTTCGTGACCCATGATTTGTGGAATGACATTTGAATCAAGGAATCAATACGGTTTAAATCTCTGTTTATCATTTCTCTTTTGGAAATCTATTAATTTGGTATTCTGTTGAAATTGCCATAACCCCCTTGTATTGTAATAGAACCTTTGATTGAGAACATTGGTCATTGGAAGACGACCTTGGGATAGCTCCTGAGTACCATATTTATCTATTTTATTTGTTCGGGTACAACCTCGATCACCTAGGCATGCTTCCATCAACTGCTCCGAATTACCTATGGCTGTCCTAGTCATGCTTCCATCACTAAGTCACCCCCGAACTTGAACAAATTTGCCGTTGGTCGAGTACATGTCGGCCTACTAAGCTGACATGTTTCTAGCCTCCTCTTATCCGACAAGGGTGACATTGCATTAATTCGATTGGCCAACCATGACACAATCGACCACAAGTAATTTGGCATTTTGGCCCAGGCCCATGGAGGTAAGGGCCCATAAATAGTAATATAAATAACTTGTCACACGAGGTAAATTAATTATGTTTTCATTAATCACTACATTAATTACTTGTTGACACACTCAACTAACTTGAACGTCGGAGTGTCTTCTGTATGCATAACCTCACTCGATGTTTGGAAGATGAGTAGTTAGAAAAAGGAAGACGGGTACCAAGTAACAAGATAAGTATGCTAACAATTGAAGTTGAAGGTTGACAATGCTTTTAGAGTCTCCACAAAGTATATTTGGCTATCTAATAACATAATTTAAGTGTGAAATGTACATAAGGTGTTTTAGAATACTCTTTATTGATATCAAATGTTGAAGATGGACAAATTAAGGTTTTTAATTTTTATTTAACAAACAATACTTATGATTTTATAGATTCAATACAATATTTATATTAAACGGGCATATATTTAAACAAATCATAATTAATTTTGAAAGTAATTATATAATCCTATAACTAACTATTAATATAAATAATAATGATATTTTACTTAAGTTTGGGTACATAAGTATATTAAAATAAATATATAATTAGTGAATAAAAAAATAATATACGTAATCATAAAAGTACGCTCTAACTAAAAGACGGGATGATTTCATTTTCGTAAATTTGTTGATTTTTTAATATTTAAAAACTAATAATAATATTTTATATATATATAATTTGTAATAGTTGATTTACAAATGACTAACTTTTTAATTTTTTTATGATTGAATTCTTCAGTGTTGCAGATATTTAAAAAAAATTCAAAATTAAGGAAAAATGAAAATTTTATTAAAAAATTATAAGGTAACTGTATGTTTGTTTGGGAGGTTGGAACTGTGCGAGATAATTTGGGAGAGTGAATTTTGTAGATTGAACACGTTCATTTTGTGGGATTTAAAGAGATATGAGAGAGCGGATTTGGGGGATGGATGATTTAATCCATCCCCGCAAAAGTGAGTGGTACTTGTATATAATGTGGGAGATTACGAAAATAACCTTTTGTGATGGATGGTGTTACTTTGGGACACAACGTGGTGTGTGTGTGATTGTTGAGTGCATCCATGGAGGGGGAAGAACATGAGGTGCTTGGGTGTGGTGGGGTAGGAAGAGGATGGAGGTGGTGGAGTCTGATGGTGCGGTGAAGGAGGTGGTGGCGTGTGTGGTGGGGATGAAGTTCCAAATAGTGCTAGATATGTGCACCGGTTAGCTAACCGGTGCGGTGCAAGTGTGTGTGTGTGTGTGGATGGCACCGGTTACGTAACCGGTGCCTTGAAAATGAAGGGATGACACCAGTGTCGTGTGTGTTGTGTTTTTTTTTCACTTTTTTTAAACTTTTTTTAAAACTTTTTTTTAACTTTATATAAATTGTTTAAAATTTAATTGTTTAACTTTTAAAAAAATTTAATTGTATAGTTTTTTTTTACATTCATAATTTTTTTATTTAAAATTCTATATAATTTTAATATTTTTTTTAATTTGTATTAATTAATTATAATTATTTTTATAACATCAAATTACAAAACTGTTCCTGCAGAGAACAAACAAGATAAGTTAGGCACAAGCGTCACCTTATCCATGTAGTCCGCTATCTCCTCAGCTGGTCTCTCCTTAGTTGGCATATGTCGGCTTGGACCCAGGAGGGGTTACCTGCAGAAGGAACTCTGAAGCTCAAGTAAGTTAAAGCTCTCAGAAGGTCAAATCAGTGATTAATGGAGTAATGAATGCGTACCTTTAATTACTGGGGTCCACGTATATTTATAGAGCATTAATTATGTCTAGTTATTCTATGGGTCGGTCCTTGGCTTGGGCTTTGGCTGTAAGTGGGCCTGGGCCCTAGCTCAGGCCCTTAGGACCTATTGAACGTTGGGGAGTTTTCATTATACTGAGTTTATTGGAGTGGTCGGCCTAGGCTTTAATCTTACCGGGTCTGCTTGAGTAGTCGGTCTAGGCCGACTACTGACCTTGCTGACTTATGTTGGTTATATGAGGTGCAGGTTGTTCCTCTAGATGTTTAGGTTAGAACTTGGTAAAACTTGGGCTAACTCGGCCTAGGCTGAATACTTGACTGCCTTGATATATATATATATATATTGTTTACTTATTTGGTCGAGTTTGGCTAGGTATAGTACATCAATCCCCCAGCCTTGTCCGATATGAGTTGTCGATCAAGGGTAATATGTGTTGGTATACTAGCGGAACCGGCTAGGTGTGATACACCAGTCCTCCAGCCTCTAAGTGTGATGAACAGTGTTAAGGCTAAAAAGTGGTAATCGTCTGAAGGTAGGTGAAGGGGTTCAGGGGTCAAATCAGGAAGTTCTGACGCCGTTATTTTTAAGAGTCATGTCTCTTGCAATGATGGTGTCGATTGGTATGGGTTGTTGTTTTGGCGAGAAGGGGTTTTCATCGTTTGGGATTCTGGCCTATAAATATAGATTTCAAAACGAGTGAGGGGTTACTTGGTTCATTTGCGAGAGTTTTGTATTTAGAGATCTTGTGTGCATTTTACTGTCCGACTAGTTCCCAATTTCAGCCGACATCTTCCCCTAAACACGAAAACAAGTTTGTCTAGTAGCGATAGTATATCGTTGTCCACATCTATTAGTGAGAGTATAGAGTCGGAGAGAAGTAGGGGTAGGTAGTTTGATGAAGAGGTACAAGTTTTGGAGGCATTGTAAGTGTAATCCCCATGGAGACGGTGAGGGAGGTGCGAGAAGATCCCCATGAGGAGTTGGCCGAGAGTGACTGGCCGGCTAAAGGCGGTTATGGGTGGGCGGCTGCCGACGTCCGCAATCAATCATCTTTGTTCCGGTGGTCTCGCCTATTGAACTCCTGGTTAAACTGTACGCCTGTCATCTCAAAGGGTGTAAGTGGGGACATCGTTTCCCTAGAGAGAGTTAGCGCTATTGACCGAGTATGTCATGGGCAGGAGGGGGCTACGGAGAAGTTCTTCTACATGTACATGTGTCATTTTTCTCAACTACATGTGCGGCTACCGTTAGACGGTTTTACTATAGGTGTATTGCGCGCACTGAATGTGGCACCGACACAGTTGCATCCGAATAGTTGGGCCTACTTGCAAGCCTTTCGCATCTTGTGCCAATCTCTGTACTTGGAGCCTTCTCCTTACGCTTTCTTGTACTTCTACGACACTAGACCCCGCCGGCCGACTACTTGGCTGTCTTTGATAAGTCGTCCTAGTATCAGTAGACTGGACGCATTTTCCCAATCTTTCAAGCATTTCAAGGATGGGTACTTCAAGGTTGTTGTGAAAGAAGAAGGCAAACCTTATTTCTTGGACGCAGATGGGAGTACAAAATTTCCATTTAGCTGGACGAGTAGCCCTTCTCGGTACAAGGATATGGGGATGGATGAGTTATCGACGGGGGATAAGGAGGTGGTGGAAATCTTAATGAAGTTTGTCAATAAGTTGCCCACTAAGGGCTTAGTTAGAGTTTATAATTCGGTGCATCCGATTATAGATATTGAAGGTATTTGTTTGTTACTTAAACTGTGTTAATGATTCTAAGTTGTTTTAATTTGGGTTATAATATATTATTGTAGGGCACATGGCACAGTCAGGGGAGAAAAACTTGGCGCTCTTTCAGTCGCTGAGGAAGGAGTTCGTGGTGGAAGTACATGTACATGGTGGGACGAAGAGGAAGGCTGAGTTACTGCCTCGACCTGGCAAGGGGAAGGACGTGAAGAGAGCGAGGGCGGTCTTGCTCGGGACGGGGTCGACTAGCGGCGCAGGGTCGGCCAATGGGGATAAGGGACCGGAGTCTGGTTTAATTGAATTGCCAGAAATATCCGTGAGAAAGGATATCGCGATCAACCTCCCGGATACCATTATAAATTCCATTGATAGTATGGAGGCGGACCATATTGTGAGGACTATGGTGGAGTTCGGGAGCAAAGCGTTGATATTAAGCCGCCGTGTGGGGTCTTTATACCGGAGGGAGGTGAAGGAGGGAGGCTGGGAGAAGGTGGAGGAGTTATAGGGTAAAGTCGACAAGCTAGAGGAGGAGAAGGTTGTGCTGGAGAAGGCAAAGGAGAGTTGGGTGGTAAAGAGAAAGAGGTTGGTAACGTGGAGGGTCCACTGTTTGGATTCTGAGGAAAAATTGAACAAGAGAATAGGGGAATTGGAGGAAGATTATGACGAATTGAAGGAGAAGTATGACGGTGTTGTCGGTGAGCTGGACGATCTGAAGAATAGCATCATACAAGAACACATTAATGGTTTTGAGAAAGGACTACGTCAAGCAACATTTTTCCATTGGGAGGTTGATATTACAGACGCGAAGTTTGATGTCAACAAAGATGTTATTGATGGGAGGCTTGTGAAGGAAGATGAAAGCAGTGCTGGTGAGGAGGCGGAGGAGAGGGCGGAGGAGAAGGCGGCTGAAGAGGTGAATGAAGCGGTTGACGCCGGGGAGGTGGCTCCTGATGCAGTGCAATAGGATGTTGGTTTCTATTAACTTGAGAATATTATTTGAGCTTGTCTGTAATATTTGGTACATTACATTACATTGGTACATTCTTACACTTTTGTTAAATGCGATTATGGTTATGTATGTTATGTGTATAATAAGTTTTGATGATTTGTGGTGAATGTAATGCGCGTTAGATTATATGTGAAGGGTGTTCGACCCAGGCCGTTTACTTGGGGTAAGGGTGGGGAACTTAAACGAGTTAAGCAAAAGATAAGGGTGTTCGACCCAGGCCGCTTACTTGGGGTAAGGGTGGGGAACTTAAACGAGTTAAGCAAAATATAAGGGTGTTCGACCCAGGCCGCTTACTTGGGGTAAGGGTGGGGAACTTAAACGAGTTAAGCAAAAGATAAGGGTGTTCGACCCAGACCGCTTACTTGGGGTAAGGGTGGGAAACTTAAACGAGTTGAGAGTAAAAACGTAGAAAAGTTGTATATTTGAGAACCCTTCATTTTATTTATTGAATAGGGGTGCCTCGTTAAAACCTCCCTGGCCAAAACCCTCCTTAGGGAAAAAAGACCAGGTGAGGAAAAAGAGTACACCCAAGGTTACAAGTGTTCGGCTCAGTGCAGCGTACATTTAACTGAAATAGAATTTGAGGTGCAATACATTCCAAGTGTTGGGAATCTCTTCCCCAGATAAGTGTTCCAGGCGATAAGCTCCTCCTCCTACATCTTCGCGTATGTGGTATGGGCCGTCCCAATTGGCGGAGAACTTGCCATCCTTCTTTCTAGCACTGCTGGCCATTATCCATACTAAGTCCCCGATGGCGAATGATCGTGGACATAGGTTTGCATTATATTTTCTGGCAGCTCGTTGTTTGGCAGCTAAATTGTGTAGCTGGGCTTTTTCTCTGAGTTTGGGTAGGAGGTCGAGATGCATAGCCATGTTTTGGTGGTTGTGGGTTGGGTCGTATAGTTCTCGGCGCAGGGATGGTTCGCCAATTTCAACCGGTATCATGGCGTCTGCACCGTAAACTAGGCTGAATGGGGATTCGTTTGTTGATGATTGAGGAGTGCACCTGTAAGCCCATAACACTTCTACTAACTCTTCGGGCCATCGGCCTTTGGCGGTATCTAATCTCTTGCGTAGTTCCACGAGGATAACTTTATATGCCGCCTCTGCTTGTCCATTGGTTTGTGGATATTCTACAGAACTTGTGATGTGCTTGATGCCTAGGCCAATGTAGAACTTGGCTAGCTCTTTGTCGATAAATTGTCGGTCATTGTCTGTGATGATGGTATGTGGAACACCATATCTGCATATAATATCCTTCCAAACAAATTGCTGAACTTGCTGGGCTGTGATGGTGGTTAACGGCTTGGCTTCTATCCATTTGGTGAAGTAGTCGACGGCTACAATTAGAAATTTCACCTGCCCTTTGCCGGGTGAAAAGGGGCCGAGAATGTCCATTCCCCACTTAGCAAATGGCCATGGGGATAGTATGTGGTGTAGTTGTTCTTGTTTCTGGTGAATAAGGTTGCCATGTTTCTGACATGGTTTGCATTTTCTGACATAATCCTGGTAGTCTGCTTTTATAGTCGGCCAGAAATATCCGGCTCTAAGAACTCTGGTAGCCATGGTGCGTGCGCCGGAATGATAGCCACAAATGTCTTCGTGTAGCTCTTTAATAATATATTGTGCTTGTTCTGCTGTGACACACTTGAGAAGGGGTTGGCCGTATCCGCGTTTGTAGATGTCATCGCCTATCATGTTGTACCTGGCGGCCTTAGCTAGCCAAGTTTTGTCCGCATCTTCAGGGGGGTTGCCGGTTCTGAGGTACTGGATATAGGGGGTGGTCCAGTTATGGCTTTGGGAGGGGGTGACGTTGTCAGCTGGGGCGTGGGTTAAATTTTGAAAAGTGTATGTGATGGGGGGCGTAGATAATGTTTGCTGTAATAGGGATCGGTGATGATTTTTTAACTTGGTGCTGGCCAAATTGGAGAGGATGTCGGCTCTGATGTTGTCGGTCCTTGGGATGTGTTCGATGCGGACTTGTTCGAAGGCGGATTGAATGACTGCACGGACCAGGTGGTAATACTGTAGAAGGATGGGGTCTTTGATCTGGAACTCGTCATTTAGATGGCCTACAGTGAGCTTGGAGTCGGTTTTGCACGTTAATTTCTTGACACCTACTTCGCGGGCTAGGGAAAGGCCGGCGAGGATTGCTTCGTACTCGGCTTGGTTATTTGACGTTTTGAAGGCAAAGTGAAGGGATTTTTAATTGAGGATGTCGTTGGGGCCTTCTAAGACGATGCCAGCGCCGACACCTTTTGGATTTGAGGAACCGTCTACATGAAGCGTCCACTGGTCCTCTGTGGGTGTGTGCTGGAGGTCGTTGACGAAGTCTAATAAACACTGGGCTTTAATGGGGCCATGGGGTTCATAGCCGGATGTTGAATTCTGACAGCTTGAAGGCCCATGATGACATGCGTCCGGCTAGATCTGGTTTTTGCAATATCTTTTGGATTGGGTAGTTGGTTTTAACGGTTATGCTGTGGTTTTGGAAGTATGGGCGTAGGCGGCATGCTGCGTGGACCAAAGATAGGGCCAACTTCTCTACCATTTGATATCTGGTTTCAGGATCTTGCAGCGTTCTGCTCACAAAATAGGCAAGGTGCTGCGTGCCGTCTGTTTCTTGGACGAGCGCGGCGCTAACGGTGTGGTCAATGGCCATGATGTATACGAGGAGGGGTTGACGGGTGTCTAGCTTGTGGAGGATAGGTGGGGAGGTTAAGGTTGTTTTCAAATTTTGGAAGATTTGTTCACAATCATCGGTCCACGTGAACCGGGTGGATTTCTTTAAGAGTTGGACTATGGGTTGGGTTTGTTCAGCTAGTTTGAGTAGGAAGCGGGAAATGGTTGTGAGACGGCCTATAAGACGTTGGACCTCCTTGATAGTAGTGGGGCTGCGCATCTCGATGATGGCCTTGCATTTTTCGGGATTGGCTTCTATGCCGCGTTGGGTTAACATAAAACCAAGGAATTTACCCCGGTCAACGCCGAATACACACTTGTCTGGGTTGAGGCGAAGGTTGTATTGGCGTAGCGCAGAGAAAACCGCTGAGAGATCCTCGGCATGTTGGTGGTGACTTGGGGATTTGACAACCATGTCGTCAACATATACTTCGACACATTGTCCCATTAGATGACTGAAAACCTTGTCCATCAGCCGTTGGTAGGTTGCTCCAGCGTTCTTGAGACCAAAAGGCATTACCCTATAGAAGTAGTTGGCATCGTCCGTGATCAAGGCAGTTTTGTGCATGTCAGATACGGGCATGGGGATTTGGTTGTACGCGAAATATGCATCCAAAAAACTAAGCACTTTATTCCCTGCTGCGCCGTCAACGAGTCGGTCGATGTTGGGTAAAGGGTAGGCATCGCGAGGGCAAGCCTTGTTTAGATCTGTGTAGTCTACACACATCCGCCATTTGCCATTGGCTTTCTTCACCAAGACTACGTTAGAAAGCCAAGTGGTGTACTGAGCTTCTTCTATGAATCCTGCATTCAGTAACTTGTCAGCTTCAACCTTAGCTGCTAGGCGGCATTCTTCACCAAGTTTGCGTTTTTTCTGGGATATGTAGCGGGCTTCTTTATAGATGGATAGTTTGTGGGATGCCACCAGAGGGTCCACCCCAGGTAGATCAGCGGCTGACTAGGCGGAAAGGTCTGTGTTGCTGGTGAGGATGAGTGTGATGATGACACGCTCGTCAGAGTTCAAACCGGTGCCTAGGTTGATAGAGTGGCCGTTGGGAAGCTCTAAAGGGGAGGTCTCCTCAATTGGCTCGAGACGAACATCTCGACCTATTCTAGGGTCCAGGTCTTCGCCTGACAGTGCGATGCCGGAGCCAGGTGGTCGCTCAATGTGGTTGGTTTGTTGAATAGGGAGTTGTGGGCGCAGGCTGGCCATGTAGCATTCGCGTGCCAATCGTTGGTCGCAGTGGATGGCAAGGATGTCATCGGCAGGAGAAGGGAACTTCATGGCCAAGTGGGGGGTTGAGACGACAGCGCCAAGGGTGTTGAGGGAAGGACGGCCTAGGAGGACATTGTAGGATGTTGGCGCGTCAAGGATGAGGAAGCGAATTGGAATGGTTTTGGTTTGGGTTCCCTCACGAAAGATGGTGTGGAGGTTGATGTAGCCACGGGTGGAAACTTGTTCGCCAGAGAAGCCATATATTGGTTCATCATACGAGACCATAGCGGTGTCCGAAAGTTGGAGTTTTTGGTAGGTGCCCCAGTGGAGGATGTCAATGGAGCTACCTTGGTCAACAAGGACTTTCTTAACAGCGTAGTTTTCGATTTCAACCGTGATGACCATGGGGTCATCTTTTTGGTGGTCGAGGCCATGAAAGTCGTCTTCTGTGAAGATGATAGGAGGCATGTGGTGTCTGTGGTGGGATTGGGTGATATGGTTGATGGATTGGATATGGCGGAGGTGTCCTTTTCTGGCAGAAGAAGTGGATCCTCCACTAGCGAAGCCACCAGAGATGGTGTTAATGGTGCCGCGTAG
>Ga0214543_1012645_pt1 | contig 11094 bp, 12 predicted proteins | sample CNSS2metaG_FD_160094 | JGI IMG/M metagenome (GOLD analysis project Ga0214543, IMG submission 160094) | Root nodule microbial communities from cowpea collected in UCLA plant growth center, Los Angeles, California, USA - CNSS2 | ecosystem: Host-associated > Plants > Roots > Nodule | place: USA...
TTATATATATATATTTTTTTATATATATATATATATATATATATATATATATATAACATTTTAACATAGATGCAATCCATATAAGACAAAAATATTGACAGAAAAAATTTAATTTGTGTTGGATACTAACGAATTAGACATAAATGTGGTTTATATCTAAAATTTATATCGGACCATGTAATATCCAAAGCAAATTTTTAGTTTTTTTTTTCAAATTTACTTGGTTTTGTTTCAAATTAAAATCTAAAATACAAATATTTTTCAATATAATACAACTTTCAACTAAAATTTTAAATAGAAAGGTCCAATCTAGCCTAAAACCGAGATAAACAAAAGAAAAATTACATAAACTAATTAATATGTTATTTGGTTGATTTTCTGCTGCTGAAGTGAAGATTGATTATTGATGACCTAAAATATTACACTTATGCTAGTGTACAATAATCATAATAATAATGATACTTTGACTACTAAATTTTGACAAATTTTTTTTATAATATGAGGTGTGATCTTCTAAGTAATTTTTAAATATTGAAAATGAGAAAAAAAAATAAAAAACTACGAGAAAAATCATATAAAAAAATATAATAATATGTTTAGAATAGGGCATTTTAATTGTATATTTAACAAATAAATTATTTCTAAAATTGATAATAACTACATTGAGCATTTAATATGAGCCATGTGATATTTAAGCAGAATATATAAATTAGAGCATAATTCATGTGAGTAATAAATGAAAGCATTTAATAAACATGTAAGTTAGAGATGTGTTAGTTAGAGATATCTTATGAAACCACTTTATTGAATCGTTTGGACATGGTATTTTGAATTGTTTTGTCTAATCAATGTTTTATTCAGATTGCACTTCAGTTTTTGTTGTTCATTTACATTTCAACTGTTTCAACCCCTAGCCCTTTATTACATTTGAGGGAAACTTAGATTTTTTATTAAACTTGATGTGGCTACAAGTTTAACACCTATCCTTTGTTCTCCATGTTGCATTTCTCCACGTTCATGCATAGACATATGCATTCATTTATGTAGAATTAATTGCTTATCTCTTCTTCAACCAACAACTTAATACTTGCTATAACTTATCATGCCTATGTAAGATGGATTTTATCCAAACTGGAATAAAAGTCAAGACCATACAAAGTTGTTGGTAAGTGTAGACTTGACATTCAAAAGGATCTTTGATGTAAACAAGTCTATATGATATGCTCTTGTAAGACCTTTAAAATAAACATCTATGCAACATAGAATAAAAATTTATAATATCTTAATTATACCATAAAATTCTCAAGATTGTTTATCTTTGTCATATGTCAAGCATAAGCCTTTCAGACAAAGACAAATACATAGAGTGCTTTGTGTTTATTGAAGTCAAAACACTAATGTAGGGAAGGGCTTTGGCATTGGTTATTTTGAGACAAGGTAAAAAAGGTAGGGCTTTAGGCTTCAATGCATAACCAAATCCTGTTAAAAATTATACAAAAATTCTTAAAAACACGATAACTATATGATTCTTATTGTGTGAATCCAAACTAAAATAATACCTATTAAATACTGTCAAAATAAAAACTTATAAATTATTGTCATCACAAAAGTACTATTGTTTTATAGATTATATACTTCATTAAATCATTGTTAAGTATCGGTAAAGTATCAGACATAAATACGTGTAGGACATGAATACGTGACCTACTTTGAAGTATCATGCATCATAGATCATTAACCAATGAGCAATTCCATAACTTGAGGATTCAATTTTCTTCTTTTTTGAGTGAATTTCAAATTCTATCATTTTAGTTATTTAAAATATCTTCTTAAAATTTCTTAATTTTAATTTACTCATCAAAATATATCATTTTGTTTTAAATAATTTCAAATTCTCCAAATAAATAAATTACTCTCTTAAATTATTTTATCCAAATACACCATTAAAGTTTGTGTCCAATTTGAACTTTGACTTAATGTTTAATACTTGTACTCCTTGCTTTAATCTTTATCACCCTTCTATAGGTTTGAGGAAACCCAACAACCTTATTCATTTTTTATTTTTACACCTCCATAAAAAGAAATAAATCCTTTAATTGACAAGTTTAAGAAATATAAAAATAAAGAGGAAGAAGAAATATTTTGTTGAAAGAATATCGTGTTGTCATGCTTCTTATGATTCTTCTTTTAATAGTGTCATCTTACTCATATTTTGTATGCATTCATGAACTCTTCATCGCCCTCCTGTCCCCCTTCTCTCTCCTCGAAACGGTTTTTCTTTAAGAGAAAAAAAAAAGTCTTTTAAATCAATTACAGATAATAAATCAATGCACCCATTTTTGTGTCTCATCCGAATCTCCTTAGGGTTATAAGTTGTCATAACATTCTTAATTTGACAATAAAAAACCCAACAAATTCCTTTCTCCTCATACTTCACAAAAATTTTAATTTATCAATATAAATATATTATCACATTTTATATTAATAATTAAAATTCAACAGCGAAAGCTATTAGAAACTTCCCAAAAATAAAGCAAAGTTTACTGGAAAAATGCAGTGTTACTAAGAAAGACTCTTAATAAAATAAGTACTGGTGAGGGAAATCCGTACACAATTGGTATACCCCAAAACATGTTTTAGTGAAAATTGATAAAAAAAAAAAAAAAAAAAAAAAAAAACAAAAAAAAAAAAAAAAAAAAAAAAAAAAAAAAAAACAAAAAAAAAAATTAAAAAAAAAAAAAAAAAAAAAAAAAAAAAAAAAAAAAAAACCCAATCAACACAATAAAACAAAACCTAAGATTCAACTCATGATTGCAATAAATAAGATGCTACGGTAAGAAACACCATCAACCATCTAAAAGCTCAAAAGTTAAAATGCATTAAAAAAGAACAAGTCTTGGCAGTGCAAAAGAGATAGGGCCCACAAAAAACATAAAAAAGGCATGGCCTAGAACGCAGGCCTCAACATAGAGAAGAGTACTCCGCAGTCTACCACATAACTTATGTACAGCATTTTCATCAAAAGAGGCAAAGGCATATCTTAACCTCATTCAACAAAAAGAACATTGTGTTGCACACATTTGTCCTGCAAAACCCTTATTCTAGAAAGCAAAGCCTCCACATAGAGAAACCTACTTTTCAGTCTTAAACCGTCCACATGAAGCATAGATAGCAACATAACTCATGTACAGCTTTTTCATCAAAAGAAGCAAGGCAACTTAAGGCCTCACTCAACAAAAGAACATTGTGTTGCGCACAACTTCATGCAGAGGAGGCATCTGAGGGACCGGAACAGCACCAGCACCACTCCCTCCACCATGGCTTGATGTTGTCTCCGACTTATCCTCAAATTTCATGAAATGCCCCAGCTGGGACGCCGCCAAGTGTGCATAGCAAATTGGGGCAACTGCATTCAGGAAGATAGTTTATACCCAATGTTTCAATAAATCAATAGATACATAACATTTGAATTATAATTAATGTACAAAAAGTTATTACCAACAGAAATTGCAGTAGTGCTCCTCTGATACCTGTCATATTCACAAACAATTTATTTTGGTTAGATTGATCTCAACTCAAACTGTAAAATAAGTCCAATGCAATAAAACAAATAGGTTCAAACTTTTCACTTACACGTATGATAATGAATGGACAAGCTCTTGTAGCTGATCCGGAGAGAAACCAACCTCATCTAACAGCACATGGTAATGGGTAGGCCTGCTAGTTCCCTGAGCACAATTTAGAGCGGGAAAATGTTAATATAAACGTATTAGGTAGCCTCACAAACCTAGCCACAAGCATGCAAATTCAAAACTACTAAAATAATATACATCATATACATACACATTAATATATATATATATATATATATATATAAGCAAGAATACTCACTATCATTCCAGCATGTGCACAAAGGTAGAAATCATAATTTCTGGGATGACAAATTTTATTGTCGATAACAGTTCCTACAAAAGACAAGGTTGATAAATAGGGGAACAGATAGCTTCCATCTAAAAAATCTTACAGCAGAAAACTATAACACTTACCAGGAGGGACATTCTCAGGAGCGCCAGGCTGGAAAAATCTAGTGTGGTGATTCTTCTGAGCAACAATTACAGTAAACTTTGGCTCCCAATTTTCATCCAGAAATTTGCAAGCCTGACATTTTAAAGATTAGTTCTGTGACTAAAATGATCAGTATTTAAAAAGCACAATTGACCAGCATCGATACCTCAATGATACGATCAAGTTCAATATTCAAAACTTGATTGAACTGTGACTCACTAACTCCATCCCTATAATAGATAGAAAGGAGAACAAACATTGTTCAGTTGAATCAGAAATGTAAAACATATTAACATTAAATCAATATATCAGAAGGCATCAGCTTAATACTTCCATCCATACAAAATTAATAGAAGAGTAATAAAAATATTATAACTGAACCACTTGAAAAAGCAAACATGGTTTATACAACAACAAAGCCTGGTCACAATAGGTTATAATATGACTTGCCAAAAAACTTGAATATTAACAGATGTAATTACCAAAATGAAAAAACAAGAAAAAACAGAAAAAATCAACAGAAGCTGCATTTTAAAAAAAAAAAATACCTGAATATGATAATATTTTCTGGTTTTCTCCTTCCAGAAGTTGAATAGAAATCAAGCAGAAGTTCCCTGAAAAAATTAAAACCCATCAATCTAGGCAATCCTTGTACACCGATCATCAAGGAAAAATAGCCAGTAACAATTAATAGAACTACAAATAATAATTTGAACTTTTGCTCTGACAAGACAAAATGAAAATAAATATTCAAAACACAGCACAACCTTATATCCACGCATCAGGTACTACAAAAATATCAATGCAGTTGTTAAACCACAATTTATGAATTACTTAACCTCATGATGCCTTCATCTTCCTTTTCAGACACTTGCTTGAACAAATTATCTATCATTTCAGCCTTCGCAGATTGGGTACGAACACAAGCCCTGTACTTAGAGATCAGAGGCCAATGTCTAGAGCTGACCACCTGCATGAGCATGCTTAAACATCAGTCATGCAGGCTAACACTTAAAACTAGTATACTTTCCTCCAAAATTGAGGCTTAGCACAGACAATATTTAGGAACAAACACAAGACTAACTATCATTTACCGCAGCAATAGAAGGAATATCAGTTTGCCCAGGAGAGCCATGTGACACATCCATGCCCAGAATGAGGGTAGGAGCTTTGGAAACAATGGGAAGAGAAGGAGAATGTTCAACACCTAACAATGAATTTAATCCACCAAGCTGCATAACGATAAACAAATTCAATGGGGAAAAATCCTTCAATGAATACTCAACAAAGCAATATAAAACAATTATACCAAGCCTCAAGAAAATAAAAGGGGAAAGGCATTAAGGTGTTAGTTTATTTGGAGTGACATTACAAACTACAGAAAAGAAGCTTTAGCGGCCTGCAATAAAAATAAATTATCACAATCAGGTGAAAACTTACTATGTGGGAATGGTCATGAAAGCGTCCATCACACTTCATCTATTTATGATATTAACATGTTTTACAGGCATGTGCCTATATGAACATGCTGTACAATATTACCAAAAATATCACCACTGACTATAAATACCTTGGCATTGATCTTCAACATAACATTGGTAAGGTATTGATCATTGACCCTTGAAGGACACATACACTGATTAATGATTCCAAAATCAGCAAGATTCTTCTTTTTCCATGGACCTTCAATGTCAAAAATAAACTTTTCATCTAGGGAACACGAAAATTGTTTGGGAGTAAATATACTATTAAAACTAAAATCACTAACCATAAATATCACAATTTTTCCGGTCAGGAAGCAAACAGAGAAGGAACTGAGGAGCACCAGGAAGCTTAGACTGGATGGTTTCAAACATCTTTTCAACTCTAACCATGGGTGGGGCACGCCTAAACTGAGGACTCTCATCAAACACATCAAACGGCTGCTCTATCGACTACAAAAAACAAAGAGTTAAATTTCAGAGTAACACTTCCACAGTTCTCTAATATAAAGTTAAAGAACTTACAATTCCTTTCATATCTCCAATTCTAATCAGGTCACGCACAAGTCCTCGTACATCACAGCGTGCTGAAAAGTTAGCAACAGCCCATCTTTCTATCTTTGATGGCTCCACAAACCTCTGAAGCATTAAAGCAATTAGAATCTCAGCGATATTGTCATAAGGTAGAAAATATTAAAACTACACAGGAATATGGATAGAACTAAACTAAATACCTTGCTGCTAACATTCCATCTCCCATTCCTTGGATTGAGGTCCTCACCGTTGCCAAACTTCAACTATTGAAGAAGATTCAATAATTATTTTCAAACCATAACTCAATATTATTGACATTTGTGATTAGCAATGAGGAAATCAATATTAACTGTCCACAATTAAGTAAAATGAGTCTGCTTCATTCCGCTTTTAGAATAAATAATTGCTTTTTTATCCCAACATTGTGAACCTTTGAAAAAATAAAGCAATTATTTCTAGGAAAAAATCTATTTACCAAATAAAGCCATATAATAAGACCAATTTAGCACAAGTAGATATAGAGTTACACAAATTAAAACACTTGAAATTGGATTACGCAACATCAAATGAACTGCAAAAAATCAAGAAGTGTGGAGGATTACAAAAAAAATATTATTAGTTAATATAGGGAGAACGACATCTCAATATTCCACCACAACATCGACTGACTTAAAATTCAAAAATAAATAGTTCGGGATCTCCATAATGGCAAGCATAAAAAATATAATGGAATTGCCTAATGGGTCAAGGGCAGGCATAAACTTTAATGACTTACAATTATGACCACCAACATCAAGGCATAACCACACATCCTTGGTAACAAAGAGAACAGAGTCATTTCTTAAATTAGGCAATCGTTTGATAGATACCCACCCTTGGTTAATTACATGTTAACCACTCATTGATGGATAGTTACAAGATATCTTAGGAGAAAATTCAGATTGTTGTGGAAAGAATCCCCGTTATGACCCATGTCTGATATATTTTAACCACAAAAGAAAGTTTTGATGATTTAAAGTAAATGGGATTTTCTGAAGATAAAGCATGTAAACCCATATTAGGGGTTACTTAAGAGGCCCATTTCTATCTTATTTACTTAAATGGGAAAATAGAAGTTTACCATGGCATTTGCTACAAGGTAAAGATGTAAATCACTTTTCAAACTATCTCTTGACAAGGCACCCAGAATATTATAGCAACAACGTCACTCCCGTCATTCATTCCGTAACCACGTAAACCATAAAGAAAATATCATTCACTCTAAATGTTTTAATGCAACATAAATTTAACAAAAAGATTCATAAACACAATGGTATATATACACCCTTGGTACAGGCAAACCATAAAGAAAATATCATTCACTTTATATTTTTTAGTGCAACATAAATCTAACAAAAAGATTCATAAACATAATGGTATGAATATATATATACCCTTGGTGCAGGCAAAACCCGACCTTCCACTTCAGTGAAACCAGTGCTTATAGAAATTCCACAATTACGGAGCAAAGGTTCAGACCCATAGTTGCTGCATCTAAGTGCCTTCAGCAGAAATGATAGTAAGATTCCTTATTCCAGACAAATGGATTAAATTTGTATCACCCAATTTAGCATAACAACTCACATCAGACAAAATTTTCATCCTTTCTTGTGGCTTCTGCCGCGATTTCTCCACTAATGAGGCCCTTTGAAGGCTTGTCAAAGCTTTTGTATACCGTTGCAGGGATACCAATTCACAAAGCTATAAAACCAAGCGAGAAAACAAGTAATTGATAATAACAAAATATGCAACTAAAATCAATCTGTACACATTTTAATACAAACAAAAGCAGAATGAAAAATTAAAAAAGAAAACCCTTAACATACCTCAATGGGAAAGTAAGTTGGGCGTTTAGGCTTGCCGACATTAATACATGGAAGATCAGCAGAGTATCGCAAATCTATCTTTCGAACATTCACAAAATAATCATAAACAGTGATTTCCTCATTACCATCTCCACCATCCCCTCCACCTTTACCCTTCAAAGTAAAACTGAAAAATTCACACCATCTTTATGAACATCAACACAACACCAAATGAAAAACAATACAATGACTGTGCAGCACAATACACTAGCTATTTATTAATAATTGGCCATGAACAGCCAAAGGAATTTAAGAAAATTCAAAAACAATACGTCTGCTCTCTGCATGGGAGTTCACTGAGCCCATTAATTTTGAATTCTTGATTGGATGGCTTGGTTTTAATCCTCAGATTCTTTAAGGTTCTTTTGGCCTGTTAGGAAAAATAATGATAAGATCAGACCAAAGCCTTGAAGATCAATGAAGGATAATGAAAATGTTTTCAGAGAACTTGTTCACCTTAACCCAGTCAAGCTGAAAAGGATCTCTAACATTTTGATTGGAAATTAAGAAATCCACCACAGGCCCGGGAGTAATTATCATGGTAGTTGAAACATCTAAGCAAATTAGAATTTCAAGAATTAGACCAAATATATTGACTTAAGAAGATAGCATACAGGCAACAGATTTAACCTATGTTGAGAGACAGGCCACTCTGTGTAGTTCTAAAACTTGAATGGAATCCTCTACAACCAAGAACACCACCTCCTACATCAGCAAAATTGTTTGGATCATTGTGGAAAAAGGATTGCCGTACAAGCAAGCAGCCTCTGCAATAAACAATGTACAGTTAAATTATCAAGGTAATAATCATTCAAAAAAAATGCAGTTACTAATACAAGGAAGAAGAAAGCATTATTTACTTACTGCTTAGCAGCATGCTGCCTCAAAATTATATCAAGAACTCTGATGGCTTCTTGAAAATTCTCCGTCTCTTGACCACGTAAAGCGTTAGTGATGGCCTGCATTGGAATTTTTGCTGCGTAACTTATCTCTACTTTGAATGACTTTGAACGATAAGGACGCCGCATTCTCTTTCTGTCACTCTCATTGTCCCCATTACCATCAGGACTGCAATTGCCATTGTTCCTACAAATCAAAAGCCAAATTAAAAAGATATCCTGTTGACAAAATAATAGGAAAACCAATTTGTAGGGCCAAAACAATAACAATGTCTCCTTCTTTCTACCTGTTAGAGGTGACATCCTCCAGAACAACTTCAAATTCAAGCTTGTTCCGAGGAAGAGAGCCAAGAGTAAACAAACTTTTCTCCCCATCATATGCAAAGTCCTTATCATTTAAGTCAGAATGGTACGTTTCCTGCACCCTGTCCATAATCTTTCTCCCTACACCCTTACCTTCTACAGGACGTCCATCTTCATAAGTAAAAGCCACCTGTTTGCAAATATTGTGTAATACTGTAAGCACCAAGTTCAAGTGACACTAAAATTAGGCAAACTCAGAATAATAAACCAAAAGCAAATGAAGAACATACGCTATAATGGAAGAAATGTCCATCGCTTTTAGCGACATTAACTTTGAAGTGATTGGCTAGTAATTGTATTTTCGTTCCTCTGGATCCCAGACCCCGTCTGGCAATTGGAAGTCGAGACACCTTTTTCTTTACAGGTTCAGCATGAGAGAGTACTTCTTCAGCTTTTAGAGGTACAACATTAGAGGGAACAACAGGAGGTGGTGGTGGAAGCGACTCCTCCTTCCCATTTCCTTCTGGGTCAAAGGAATCCATGGCCTGTATATATGAAGTGAGGGATATAACGTAAAGCAGAGGATCGCATTATACTGATAATAACTATAACCATACCAATAAACAAGTGGTGTGAAAACAACAAAAGATAAGTTGATGACTACTATCGTAGGACTGTCATATAAAGTTTTTGACACATAAACTAGGATAGAACCAAGCAGAGTTAATACTCATAATTTCATAAACTAAAATGTGTATGCAAGCAATGCTAGGGACCCACTTGAGCAAGGTTTTAATCAAAGGTCTACAGCCACTGTCCCTGCTGCAAAAACATCAAGGTTTTAAAAGCCTACAAAACAACAATTGCAGCTACAACTGCGGCTGTTATATAAGCTTTGCACTAACGTAAGCCATTGAAGTGCCTTTCTCAGAAAATAAAAATTGCAGCTACAACTGCTAGGGACCCACTTGAGCAAGGTTTTAATCAAAGGTCAACAGCCACAGTCTCTGCTGCAAAAACACCAAGGTTTTGAAAGCCTACAAAATAACAATTGCAGCTACAACTGCGGCTGCTGTATAAGTTTTGCATAAGTTTTGCACTAACGTTGCTCGGACCCAATTTAAACACATTCATTTGAAAATCGTAAGCCATTGAATTGCCTTTCTCAGAAAATAAAAAAACATCATTTCTTGTTGATGTTAATTATGAATTTCACTCGGGAAAAAAAAAGAGAGAGAGATCTTGAAGTTGATAAATTACATGTACAAAAATTGCAATAGTTGTTACTTGGAGCAACAAAAGCTAGCTTTCAACATAATATCTAATAAAAATGTCATCTTCAGTAAAAGCAGCATCCAGAAGTTAATCATAATCCATTATTACAAATACCCAAAAACGAAAGACATGCATGACAAGAAATTAGGGTTTTTCACCTATCCCCAAAATGTTCTAAAAGGAAAAACAAAAAATGATCCCAAATGGCACGCTTAACGATCCCAAAATAGCAAAAAAAAAAAATCAAAATAATGAACGGAAAAACATTGCTGACACAAGTTATTGTTGTCAAAATCAACAGAAACAAAATGAAAAAGAAACAACAAAAAAAAACTTTCCTTTAGAATCAACACTCAAACCAGTAAGCCCGGACAAAGAGAATCCCAACTCTAAAAGAAAATTGCAAAAAGAAAAAAAAACTACTTTTATATATTTCTAAAACAGAAGACATGCAACAACATTTCAGAAGTAAAATACTAAAAAAAAAAAAAAAAAAACAAAAAACCCAAAAAAAAAAAAAAAAAAAAAACTCATTTTTTAACCATTTATGTTATGCTTGAATCACACAAACAAAATACTATGGCATGCAAAGAAGACAGATCCGTAACCAAGATATTCCCCCTTTGTAGAAAG
>Ga0214543_1012649_pt1 | contig 11089 bp, 2 predicted proteins | sample CNSS2metaG_FD_160094 | JGI IMG/M metagenome (GOLD analysis project Ga0214543, IMG submission 160094) | Root nodule microbial communities from cowpea collected in UCLA plant growth center, Los Angeles, California, USA - CNSS2 | ecosystem: Host-associated > Plants > Roots > Nodule | place: USA...
ATTTATAATTTATAATTTATAATTTATAATTTATAATTTATAATTATTAATTTATAATTTATAATTTATAATTTATAATTTATAATTTATAATTATTAATTTATAATTTATAATTTATAATTATTAATTATTAATTTATAATTTATAATTATTAATTTATAATTTATAATTTATAATTTATAATTTATAATTTATAATTTATAATTTATAATTTATAATTTATAATTTATAATTTATAATTTATAATGTATAACTTATAATTTATAATTTATAATTTATAATATATATACACACAAAAGGGTCATGAGATAAAAAGATAGTGCTAAATATTAAACGTATTTCACTATCAAGTGAGACTAGAAAAAATTACTTTTTTTCCTTTTTAAGAATAAAAGGAAAAGATATAAAAAATGAGGGTAAAGATAATAAGTTTTTGTTTAACCTTTTTTTTTCTTCTAGGTAATATAACAAAATGAAATCAGGTAAGGGAGAGATAAATACAACATGTGAAAAAATAAAAAGACAATTAGAATAAAAAATAAAAATTATCTGAATAATTTATTTTCTTTATTATATTTGATTTTATATTTTACAATTTATTAACATTAAATGATATACTATATAATAGTAATAAAAAATACCTAATTTTGCTTTTATTAAGTTTTCAATAAAAAATAATATAATGATATATCAATATGACGATATAACTATATGACAATATAACTATATAACGATATAATGATATGACGATATATTGATATAACGATATGATCATATAACAATATGACGATAAGATAGTATAACGATATGATAATATATCAATATGACAATATGACAATATGACGATATAACAATATGACTATGACACTATAACAATATATCGATATGATAATATAACAATATGACGATATAATGATATGGATAATATAACAATATGACGATATAATAATATAACGATATAATAATATGATGATATAACGATATAACAATAAATTAAAAATTTATAAAATCATAAATTATAAAAGGTATAATTACTTATTTAGTCCTATAATTTTTTTTTGTTTAATTCATTTTTGTTCCATTATTATCTTTTGGTTCAATTTAGTCATCCAATTATTTTAAAAAATTCAATCAGGTCATTTCCGTTAGGTTGACGTTAACACTATATCCGAACATGTCACGTGTCAAGTCATGAAATTTTCAATTTTTATTTTATTTTATTTTTAATATATAATTGTCATATGTCATGTTACGGTCGTGTCACGTGATCGTGGTAGTGATTATTTTTAATTTAGTCTTCCATTTAAATTTTTTATTCAATTAGTCTCTCTATTCGTTAAAACGATCCAACTTGGTCCTCTTTTTCTTGGAAACAAAATAGTAATTAAGTTTAACTACAACTTATTTATATATGTTAAAATATTTTTTAGAACATCATATCACTCTACCTAAATACTCAAATTATTTTAGTTTTTACAAATATAAAAAATTTTAAGTGTAATATAACATGTGATAGCAACAAAAGAGTTAAAATAAACCAAACAAAATCGGAAGAGTAAATCAATAATTATATTTTCTTTTCTTCACTTGTCTATGTGATTTTCCTTGTTGTTTATCTTCCATCTCTTTCTTAACACCCATATCTCAGGTAACTTCTTTCTTACTTTTCTATAGCACAAAATTTCTAAAGTATTATATATATATATATGATTGTTCTTTTTCATTCTTGGACGGAGGAGTTATATGTTATTTTTAGTTCATTCTCAAGTCAGACATTTATATCATCATTTTTTTAATGTTCAATTTTTATTTATTTATTTTTAAATAAGCTTATAATCACACACTTATAAAGTATTTGTAGTGTTTTCTAAATTGGTCATAGTCGGATATATATATATATATATATATATATATATATGAAAAGTATTGCATTGTGAATTTTTAATGCTACATGTAGCGAATCATTAGATTCAATGCAAATCAAATGAATGAAATTGTGCTTTCTGATTTTTTATGCGATCAATCACAAATTTGTCTATTGAGTAAGAATTTGATTTGATCTTTTTGAATTGAAAGAACTTCACATTACTGATAAAGTTTATATGAGAAGTCGGTTTAATGCACCTAAGTAATTTTAGAAATATTTATTGTGATTTCAAATAACCTAGATCAAGGTTCTAGAATAACTTTGAGGGCAAGTATTTCCTTGGAAGACATATAAAAACCTTAAACTTACAAATAGGAGAGAGACTCAGAAAAATAATTAATATATGAATGCTATAGTTAGAAATTTCTCAGTAATTTCGAATAACATATTTTTGTTACAAAATTAAGGTGAATTGAAAAAAAAAAAAGACTCTTTTTAGTTTTTAAGCCAATTCAAGTTTATGATGAATTTTATTTATAACTAAATTTGAAAAAACAGATGTCAAACATGATGTAATGTTAAGTGAAAACTAAAGGTTTATTTAGTAAAAAATGTAAGTTTATTTGCATGTTTCAACTGAAATCCCGATACATCTAGAAAAGTTTAAATAAATCATACATGTATCATATTTAGATTGTTAATTGAATAATATACAAAATAATTATTTACAATGACAAGTTTAAATGGAAAATAAAAAAGACAATTACCACTATTTTAAGTTGATTTTTATTTTTTAAGATAAGAAAACTAAAATTGTAATTTAATATTCTTTTAACTATATGTTTTACCTATTTAAAACCGGTTTCACTCATTTTATACATCACTAATTTTCCACCACAATTAACTGAACAGAGGATAAGTTCCTCATCAAAACTCTAGTTTTGACAAACTGACTTCATTCTAGAATATAAACTAGTTACCCAATACATTAAAAAGAGAGAGAGAGAGAGAGAGAGAGAGAGAGAGAGAGAAAGAGGAAGAGAGAGAGAGAGAGAGAGAGAGAGAGAGAGAGAGAGAGAAATAAGAATTATGTCATATGTTTGTAAAAATCAAACTAGAAAGTACTTATTAAAACAATTGAACATTCAATTAAATAAAATCTTTTAGTACAATTTAATTAAAATAGTTAAATTTATGAAATACTTATTTTTATGTTGCTTTTTATGAGTGATAACCGGTCTTCAAGATATATATATTGATAAGAATTCAAAAGCGGGTTTATTTTGGGAATCTGATAATTTTAGTTATCTTTTAGTGGTACTTTTTATTTATTTTTAATAGGTAAAGATTAGTTGTTAGTTTTTTTATTATTAAGTGAAGTTGAATTTTTGACCTCTTACATTAATTTTTTTAAAAAAATTCAAATCAATTTTATTTATCCAAATTATTATTAAGAGAATTTTTCAAATTGTTAGTAGAAAAAAGATTTAATATGTTTTTGGTTTCTCAAATTTCGGTAAAATTTGAAATTAGTCTATTTTTAAAATTTTTGACTAATTTAGTCCTTCATCACTATAAGTGCATTGATTTAGTCCTTTCATCCTCATTTTATGATAATATTTTTGTTAACATTGAAGTGAAAATATGTCAAACAGTATAAACAATTCAAATACTATCATGAAATGTGCTTGAAATATGATATAAACTTAACAAAATTTAGTTAAAAGAACTAAATACACACATATCTAAATATTTAAAGATGAATGACTAAATTGATAAAAAATTTTGAAAAAATAACTAATTCTAAATTTTACTAAAACTCGAGAGACAAAAATATATTTAAAGCATTGAAAAAATTAATCTTACCTGACAAATTGTAACGTGATTCCAAAATATCTAAATGAATCAATTTATACTTTCTTAAGGATTTATTTTTCTTCTATAATTTGTTTTGGATCGGAATGTGGAATTTTAGCTTTCAAATTAGTTTTCAATTATTGGGTATATATATGTCAAACTTAAATGGGTCAGTGTTTAATGGTTTTCATTTTCAGGAAGAAAAGTATTTATCGTGCTGCTTCTATCAGACTCATTTCTATGGACATTTATTGAGCAGTGGAATTTCGTGTGTGAACAAACTTATTTGTGATGTAAAAGATATTTCTCACAAGATATAGAAATAGGCGAGATCCATATAAATTTTAGTAAGTTTTAATGTGTTTTGTTTTTCTTAAAGAATATAGTTTGAATTTACCCTATTACTTTTTATAGATTTTTTTTAAGGGCTCACATTCACGAAGTCTACTTTAATATAACATGGTCTTTAAACAAGTTATAAATTTACTTTTAATAATCTTATAAATTTAATCCTTTATATTGGTCAACATATTGTATAAATAAATAAAAAATATCATTTTAATATATTATAATATATTAAATATCTATATTTATGTATAAAGAGAACTTTTCTTTCTGGTCTATATTGTTTTCTAATTTTACTCTTTAAATGAAAGTTTTTAAATTAAAATGATTTGACTATGTTTTTAAAATTTAATTATTTTTTAATTAAAAAATTACTTTCAAAATAAAAATTATTTATAATAAAATTAGAAAATATTCATATTTAATTTTAAAATAATAATAATAATATTACTTTTATTATTATAGAAAAATAAATAAATGCATACGCTTCACACATGTGTTTTCAGGTAATAGTAATAATATAAATAAAATTTTGTTATTTATATTTGTTTGAAAAGTAGGACTTGTATACAAAGTCACTTAATATTATCTCCTTTTGAGATAAAACAATATTTTTCTCTTTGTCATATGTCTTGGAAATGATCATATTAGAATATCTAATTTATTATTATCTTTGACAAACTTATATATGATTTTTCTTATAGTTTCATTACTTGATAGCAAATAATCTATTCTTAAATAATGATAGTAAGATGACATCTTTTTCTATATGCTTAATTTTTTTTAATAAGACAATAGTACTTAAACTTTGATCTTACATAAATGAAACTTATTTAAAGATTTTTTTTAACTCAACATTCATTTAACATATATTTGTTTTTTTTTTTTAGAAAAATTATATACACAATTTACATTTAAAGGGTCGATCTATTTTGATAAAATTTTTATTTTTTATTTTATAGTTTTTTCAATCTTTGGAAAGAATAAATGAATTTGATAAAAGCTCATTCAATAATATAATTTATCACGTTATTCAAATTATTTGGTGAATGTTCAAAACATAGTGTCAACCATCAAGAAAATATATTGCAAATTTTTATAGAAAAATGAGATGTTTTGAATTCAAAACAACATTGAATATCAATCTTTCGACTATTCTACTCTGAGAGTCTTTGTAGTAATGTTTATCTTATTATAGACTTTGAAAGGGAGGAACATCTTTCTAAGGTAGTTCATCTTGTTGAAACTCAATCTCATAAACATTGATATTGTATTTGAATGAGACAATTTAAGAGAGTAATTTATTTATTTATTTAGAAAATTTGAAATTTTTTGAATTTAAATGATTTGTTTGGATGAGAAAATTAATACGAAATTGAAATTGAGAAATTTTAAGAAGGTGTTAAACAAATATAACAATAGAATTTAAAATTCACTAAAAAAATAAGAAAAAAACTCAAATTTTATAAGTTGGGGGATTCCTCATTGGTTAAAATGAAAAAACTCGACAAGTCAAAAAGATCAACTCATATCAACTTTCACTTTGGGTTGAATCATCTCGACATCTAGTAGAAGTCAACTCAGCTCGACTATAAACTCAGACTAAATTGATTTGATCTTTAATCAAAACTAACGATCGAGTTGAATGAACTAAAGCCAAATCTTGTAAATATAATTATATTATCACAATGTTTACACAAAGAACTCCACTATTAAATATTTTTGTTAAACATACTTTGGATATTCTCATTTTTCCTCCATGTTGGTGAGATTAAAAAGTCTAATACAATTTAGAAGCGCTAGTTGACCTTTATATATAGTGAGAGCTTTTTATGATAATAAATATAATTAAGTATTGAAATGTTGATTTCATTGTTGGTACTACCATGTTATCTAAGTAACAAGAACACACCTTTACCAAATGTCTAATGGCTATAGAGTCTAGTGTGCAAGCTTTGTTAAAACGTAGATATTTAAACAAAAATCTACATGATTGTTAACTAACAAATAATATTAAGTTTTGGCACATTTAATAAGTTTGTTTAGGGTAAATCAACTTAAGTTACTTCCATAAAAAACAAACTTAGTGACTTGATAGAGAAACATAAAAAGCATTATGATGTGAGATGACACATAAAGAAGCATCAAAGATATATTATCATTAAACATAAATAAAATATAGAATACTATTTCTAAGGACATAAAACATTTTTAAGTTTTTATATTATTATTAAAAATTCTAAAAATAAAAAAGATATTTTATAACCATTCATGTTATACTGTCCAATTAATATATAAAATTTATTTATAGTTATTTTCAATAAAAATAAAATGTCAAATAGTAAGTTATGGAGTGAAAAAGCAAAATGAATTCTATTTACATTAAATAATAAATATATTAATTAAATTATCTACATATAAAACTTAACTATCGTACTTTAAAATATTATTATCGATTATTATTAGGGATGTCAAAAAAATTCTTACCCACGAGTGCGGATAAAACCCACAACGAGTAGGAATATATATTGAAAGTAGATATCTACGAACAGTGGGTATGAGTATTTTTTATATCTGCATGTTAAGGGGGCGGATACATGTATCATAGTATCCGTACATACCTGTGGGTACCCGTACTCACTATACTCTAATTTAAATTTAAAAAAATTATTAAAATATTAACACATTGATCTTGAATGGATTATTTTTTATCAATTGATTTTAAAAAATCTTCATGTATTTGTAAACTGTCATTCAACACTATTTAAATGAGTTAGTTTCACTTTGTTTAAAATTTATAAAGATTATTCATTGTATTTTTATTTGAATTTATAGTTAACTTTTTTTTATTAAATATTAATTTTTTCTTTTATAAATATCCGCAGGTACCCGTGAATATCTGTAAATATTTAAAAAATATGTGGGTACCCACATAACAGATACTTGCACAGGTACGTGTACGTACGAGACGGATATTTATCCAGCATGTAGGATATGAGAGAGCTACTATCCGTACCCGTACCCTACCCGCCTCATTGACATCCCTTTATTATGTTGAATACAATAATTAATACTTTTCACTTCAAAATAAAAATAATTAATGATATGATAAAAAATGAACTATACGATAATGTAAGAAACTTAAAACTAATAAATATTTTTGAAGGATTAAGAGAATAAAATATATTTGTAGAAATAAAAATATATAAAGATTTAACATAAGTTATTTTTTATAATTAATTGGATTTTGACCTTTCATGTCTATTTTTTCAATATGTTTATTCTAAAAATAAATAATTACCCGTGCATAAATAAATAATGTTTCAAAATGTAATTATTTGAAACATTTATTTTTTATATTGATGTAACCTACAGGTTGGAATTCCAAATAAGTTCAAATAATAATAATAATAATCTTACACTTTGAATTGGGGTTGTTGTTACTCAAAGATTTGAAATGTTATACGTGGCTATTAGAACACCAAAAGCATGGATTCCTAGTTTTAAGGGTGTTCATACTTTCAACCATGCATTTAAATCGACTTCTCATTCTTTTATTGAGGTTGGAACTGATTTTATTTTAAGAATAACAAATATTCAAAATCATAAAAAGTCAAACATTATACGAAGAAGGTAAAAAAAATATGAAAAAGTGAAAAAGTTCAGTAGAGTTAAACTTAATTTAGTTAAACCAGAAAGAGGAAACATGTAATAAAAATTGAACCTTGAAGTCTTCTTTATCTTTTCTAAGAAGAAGTGGACTTTAAACTTTGTCGGATTAAGTTAAACTTAAAATTCACTTATTAACATGTTACCTATTATTGAGTCATAATCGGATCACCCATTAATGTTTTGTCCTATATTCGAGATGTATATATCTATTAAGAAATAAACTTTAAGTCTAACTCAACCTGACAAAATTAACTTGTAAGTGAGGCTTGCACTCACTCATATATTCTAAGTTGGTCTTATCTCTAGTCGATGTGAGACTTTCAACAATACCTTGGCGTGAGAGAATGTGTTGAAAATCTTTCATCGACTAAATATAAAACTAATTTAAAATTTAAAGTGTATATGTGGGTGCAAATCTCACCTTTTATGAAATTGAGACAGACTTAAAGTCTATTTTTTTTATGAAAAAAATATATAATTTTTTTTCAAAGGTAACAAATAAGTATAACTTAAAAGGCTAAACACTTATTTTTGTTATGATCATATTCTCTTTATAACTTATACCATTATACCATTATAAGTAGAGATATAGCATTATAAGTACATAATGATCTCATGTAAGTTGAGACGTGTTTATCATATACTTCCAAAATGTATTGCTAGATTTGAGTGAAACGCGATAAGTCTGTTTCTTCAACATCCATTGATGTTTTCAAAGAGCGTTTGTGGTGGATGGACTTCATATTCATATTCATATTCGTGTTGAAAAATCAATCTATGCCTATTGCCAATTGATGCTTGATTTGAGAGGTGGTTTAGAAGCTGTGATTCAGATTGGTTAAACCTACCCAAAAGTTACCACAATACCCTCAAACTTAGTATTGATTTTTCTCTTTATTTTTTTTTTCACTTTGTCAGTAATAAGGATAGAGAAAAATTTAATATGAAGGTTTAATTTATCGGAATGTCCCATTTTTGTTTCAAAATTTTTAAATTTTAAGTTGTTTTAATTGTTTTTTTAATTGTATATTAAATTGATCTTTTCTGTTATGTATTGAATTAAATATGAAGACTCAATTGAAATTTTAGAATCAAAATTAAGATATTTCGAGAAATTAAAATGACAATTTTAAAACTTAAATTTTATAATTAGAAAAAAAAAATTAGTTAGATATATATTATCAATACTATGGTAAAAATGGTAAAAAGTGATCCATATTAGTTTTACATTGATTGTTATTTATTACTAAGTTCCTAATACTTAGAGTTGGATATTCAATTGAGTTTCTTATTTTAAATCTATATTTGCATAATACGTATTAAAAGTAGTCTGTCTCTGTGGTCGGCATATTAAATATGGGTTTCAATTTTAATAGATTATAACCTCTTCCAAAACCCATGCTGGTTATATAACTATTTGTTTGCATATGTAAAAATATAATTAAAAACAATTAAGCATCGTACACTATTATCATTTTTATTAAATTATGTAAACAATATTTTTAATTATAAATTTTAAGGCTGAAATAGATTATTGACAAAAGATAGATTTTATATGGTTAGTTTTTCATAATCCCACTACTTATCTATTTTATGTAGTTTTAGATATATAAAGACTTAATCAGTAGACCAGTAGATAAATATAGGACAATTTATTATATATGCATTATTATACCTTTTAAGATTGAAATCATTTCTTATTTTACTTTATTGTCACATAACTATTAGTAAGTTATGTAATTAGGATTTTGAAATAAAAATAATCTTCTTAGATCACAAAAGTACAAATTAAGGACTGATATCATCAAAACCAATGGGAATTTTTTTTTTATTACACAATTTAAAATTTAAACCAAGTGGAACATTATTTAACAATATTGGTAGATAAAAATTAGAGGAGAGTAGGGAAAATGGTTGTGTGTAGCTCTAAGTACTACGATGAGCAAATAAGTTATTTTGTCAATTGGATATTTAAATTGGAGGGGTTTTTTTTTTATTCTTTAAAAAAAAAAGTCTCTCAATTGCAGGATGTGAAGGTGATGATTACAATAAAACGTGAAAGTTGAATGTGAATATTTATATATATAAAAGATGAATATAATTGCAAATAAAATTTTAAAAATACGAAAAATTTAATTTAATTTCACAAAATTAACTAAGTTAAATTTATTATATATATATATATATATATATATATATATATATATATATATTTTATATTTAGTTGGATATCTAATCAATCTTTCTCATACTAAAGACGTTGAATGTAAAAATGGAGAGGCTTGCACGTCAAAATCTCAACCGCAATAAATTGAGTGACATTATATAATGTCATAAATTATTTTAATACGATATTAAATTAATAAAATTTATCTTTAGTTATATGTTGTGGAATTTAATGTTGTATATAATGGAGATAAAATCTTAAATGAAACATTAGAAAAAAAAATAAAACCTAATTTGTAGAAATACATCAAACTTATTTTTACATAAAACTAGTTTTAAATAGGTATATGCAAACACATATTTCTTCCATCAACGTGCCATTTCAAGTTTTTTGCATCTTCTTTAATGGAAAATAGTCGTTTGAATCTAGGTATTATAGGAAGGTACCACATCATCTTAGCACGTGGACCATCTTTGTCTTCATCGCCACTATTTCCATCAATTTTCTTTTTAAATCACGATAAACCACATGTTGGACACACCTTTAGTGAAGCAAACTCTTCTTTGTATAAAACACAATCATTTGGGCATGCATGTATCTTTTGATATTCCAAATCCATTGGACATAAAACTTTCTTCACCTCGTAATTACAGATAGGTAACGTGTTATTTTCTGGAAGCATCTCCTTTAACAACTCCAACAATTATGTGAAACTTGTATCCGTCCATCCATGCTTTGCTTTTAAACTGAATAATTTCAAAGTTGCTGACAGTTGCGTAAAGTGAGTGCATCCTGGGTACAATTCTTCCTCTGAATCGGACTTAAGTGAATCATATAAATGAACTTTTCTAAAATTCTCCTTCCCAACATCACGTACCATATCTTCTAAATGATCATTCATCCAGTCATCTACATAATCTGTTCCTCGTGACGTCGTAGGCTTGTCTAATACTTCTCCATGCCAAGTCCAAAGTGTATAACTTCTCATTATACCAAAGATGAATAGATGATCACGCATTGTTCCCAAGTCATGACATATTTGATTAAGACAACAAACACAAGGACAAAAATATGTCCCGTTACTTGAGATTGCGTGTTCTTGAACATATTGCAAAAACTCAGAAACCCCCTTTTCATACTCTTCACTTATGCGACGCTCATTCATCCAGCTTCGATCCATA
>Ga0214543_1012654_pt1 | contig 11086 bp, 13 predicted proteins | sample CNSS2metaG_FD_160094 | JGI IMG/M metagenome (GOLD analysis project Ga0214543, IMG submission 160094) | Root nodule microbial communities from cowpea collected in UCLA plant growth center, Los Angeles, California, USA - CNSS2 | ecosystem: Host-associated > Plants > Roots > Nodule | place: USA...
CCCTCCTCAGTTGTTGGCTGACGAGTTTGGTAGTCTTGGGACGATACGGGCTTTGTTTGTATATGGGAACTCTACCTGGCGTTGCGGTGTATGATCCGTAGCATGTTTTCCCGCACGTGCTCTATCGGTTGTGGCCGATAGGTATGGCAGCAAGTCACCTTGAAGTAATCAGTAGACGAAGTAGAACACGAATAAACGTACTGGAGATTAAATCGAGGGAATAAAAATATAGGGCAATGTGGAAAGTTAATTTAAGTGATGTTATGTATATGTATACTGATTTATATATATATGTTTATAGCTTTATATATATATATGTGTTTTTTTTTGCTAAGCTCACCCTATCTGCGTGTGTGTGGCGATGATCGTGTACGCGGTACATGGGAGCAGATGTTGGTGATGCAGGTGACTCTGGTGCAGCTTAGTCGCAGAGAGGGGATTGACTTGGGGAACTTTTACTTGTATTACTTTGTTTTGGAAACATTTGTAAACCCGGATGGGTGACTTAACAACATTGTGGTTTTTTAATTATGTAATCGATGTTCCAAACTTTATCCGCTCAATTAATAAAGCTTTAAATTTTCCCGCGTTTTGGGAAAATGAGGTATTATTAAATGCGTTGTTTTATTATTTGTTTTATTTATTTATAAATCAGTAATATCCTGACGGGATGTTACAGTTACCAAAGGGATGGAAAGCATTGGCATAAAATTCACAACATCCCTTCTATGATTATGTCTTAGCAGCAGTTGAGACATAAGGCAAGTTCATCCATGTTTATACTCAGTCTCAGCTTTCACAAGGTGGAATAGGGGAAAAGATATTTGTTCTACCACTGCTCATGATGTGATTTCTTACTTGGCCAAAATCTGTGAATGCATGTATAAAGTACTTATGGCATGAATCATTATGGACTTATAATACAAAAGAATCACTCCTCCAACGAGTACATAAGATCATTTATTAGTTCGTCGTATTAAGACTAATTAGAAGGTTGTCTCCTGATTTTTAAGTTCATCTAATGAGCACATAATGTGGTATGAACACTTTGGTAATGTTCTTTTAGTTATTTGAGAAAAATATGCAAAAGAGGACTTAAGGTTTCCTTCAAGCAGCTACAAAAGTTGAATAAGATGAATTCGACATTTGTTTAATGTGTCAACTAGCAAATTACTCGTATTTAAATGTCTTAGATCTTGAAATATTTTCAGTGTTATAACATAAGAATCACCTAAAAACATTGACGAGCTTGTTGGAGTAGTAGTGAAATCATTTGAAGCCTTTGTTTTTTCTTTCGTGGAATCCAATCACGTATTTTTAACTTTGCAATTATCATCAGATCATAAAAACTAAAGGTTCCAATAAATATACAGATACTAGAAAGTGGTGGAGAATTACCTAATCAAATGAGGTGCAATCCATATTAGTGTAAGAAGTTTTAAATTATTTAAACACTCATTCATATCTACTACAATGTGATTGGACTATAGTAGGTTTGTTTAAAAATCTCTCTTCCCTCTGATTTATATTACCTATTTCTTGGAGTTACATTAATATACATTTTGTTCTGTAATAAGATATGGTTCCAATAACAATAAAATAGAGTTGACATGAAGATAAAAATTATAATGTCAAATTGCAAAAGTACAAAAAATTCAAAGTTCACATCACCAAATTCTCCATAAAATTTTAGAACATAAATTTGAAACATCTTTTTGATTCCGAATTTTTCATTTTTTCTAGAAAACTACTCTTTCATTACCATAAATATATATATATATATATATATATATATATATATATATATATATATAATATGTCATAACAGCATATGTTTTTTAGGAAAAAGTAGTTAACGTTAATAACTATTTTTAGAATAACATCAATAAGAGAAAATATGTATTTTATAATTATCTTTTCTTTTTAATTGTCGTTTACGAGTTTTATTTTAACAAACCAATATATAAAATAAATGTTTTTGAATTTAATAAATTATTTGTAATATTTTTTATCTTATCCTTTTCATTTCTAAAATTAATAAATGTTATATATTAATTTATTATTCTGTGAATGTGAAGTGTGCAAATGATAAAAAAAAAAAATATTGCCTTTAACTTTGAGAATGACAAATTTATATAATCAAAACATTTTAAAAAATTCAATAGTTAAAAATTAACTAGGAGGTATGTATCAAAATATGATACATGTAACATCCCATTTAATAGTTTTTCACACTATCAAACAAAACATTATGTCATTGTCAAACATAGCAGATAGTAGAGTTAACAGTTATATACACATAGTATATGAGTCGGGTACAGTCATCCAAAAACATAAAAAGGCCTAATTAACCCGTCAAGTTAAGACTCCTCAAAAGTCTTGCTCAAAACTACTACAACAGTGAGTAAGGGTCAATTCCTGCTCTGAAGGGGGGCGTCATCATCTGGACTAGGTTCTGCTCACACCAACAATAGGCGATCATAGCAAAGGAGAATACACAAGAACAAAACAACATGAACAAAAAGGGTAAGCTAACTGAAAGAAAAGAAAGATAATGCAAAACATCATTTACATTCACTCATAACACATAGATCAATAATTAAAATTCTAGACTCGATATCCGGATTGTGTAAGCGACATTGGAGCTCTTGGTGGCTTGCACCTGCAACGGTTCCCAGACGGTTCCCAGACTCTGCAGAGTCTGGACACAAGGGGTTATCACCCGACCGTTCCCAAGGTAAGTCCCCTTCGCGTCTAGGACTAGATCAAGTCCAAAGACTAGGACCTCCTGCTACTCCTCACGACATAATCCATTCTACTCTATCTGAGCGTGAATGATTATTGGAGTTTCAGGATACCAACCAATATGGATTCCACACGTCCTTCACACTAAAAACTCACATGAATTTCCCTTGAAATTCCATTCCAACCGCCACTCTATATACTCAAACTCTTCTAGTCTCATCACATAATATATTAAATAATGATCTATCAAGCATATAAGAGCTTCCTTGCACGGAATCACAGTAAAACATGTCATTTTTCCCTCAAAATAGAAGTTGATGTGCTCCATTGCAGTGAATCTCGCTTAAGCTAGGCAATCTAGCCCAGGCAAGAAGCCATCTCGCTTAGGCGAGGCTATCTCGCCTAGGCGAGACTCAAACAGTGGCAAGGATTAAAAACTGGGCGAACTCTCGCTCAGGCTAAACTGGCTCGCTTAAACGAGAGTGTCTCTCTCGCTTAAGCAACTCCAGCTCGCCTAGGCGAGACCTTGCTCAGTATCAGGGGTGAGTCTTTCTGATAGTCTCGCTTAGGCGAGAACCACCCGCCTAGGCAAAAATAACAGATCATCCCACTGTTTTCACATGCAAGAACGCAATTTCAGGACAACAATGATCATACACTCACACAAACATTTTTATCAATCAATTCAGCACACCAACATCATACAAAACAAAATTTACGGATTAAATGGAAGGAATTTCGGTTAGCTTCCCTTACCTTTTCAAAATCACCACAAGCAAGACTCTAACACAAGGGCACCTCAAATCCTCAACCTAAGGGGCTGAAATTCATAACTCAGGGTGAGTACAAGACTCTAATTCAGTTTTGGTAAGCATCAAATCCCCAAAAATCCCAGAATTGAAGAGAATTGAGGAAAACTGAATTTGACTTACCGGAAGGAGAAGATGACTCAGCTTCAAGGGTGTGGTTCTGTGATAGAAGTTGGGGAAGAAGAGAGTGTATAGAGAGGGGGAGTTAGTGGGTCTTCACAATCTCCCCAACAACAGAATTTTCGTCCCGAAAATTAAAACTCACCAGAGAACATGTGTGGATATGTCTTCTTCATATCTTCTTCAAGTTCCCAAGTGGAATCACTAGTTCTCTTGTCCCAGATAACCTGAATTAGACTGATGGACTTCCCCCTTCGCCGTCTTGTCTGGCTATGACCAAGACTAACAGGTTGGACCTCCACTGAAAGATCTCCTCTAATCTGCAAATCTTCTGCCTCAAGCACATGTGAGGGGTTAGGCATGTATCTTCTGAGCTGAGAGACATGGAATACTGAGTGAAGGTTGGATAGCTGAGGGTGTAAGGCGATTTCATAAGCCACTGGTCCAATCCTCCTCAGAATCTGGTATGGACCAATGAACTTAGGAGATAGCTTCTTTGAGCGAATAGCCCTCCCCACACCGGTGGTCGGGGTAATCCTCAAGAAAATGTGATCTCCAACAGCAAACTCCAAAGGTCTTCTCCTCTGATCGGCATAGGATTTCTGTCTGCTCTGAGACGCCTTCATCCTTTCTTGTATTAACTTGACCTTCTCAATGGTCTGTCCCAGTAACTTTGGTCCTACCATCACAGACTCTCCATCTTGGTACCAACACAAAGGAGTTCTGCACCTTCTGCCATAGAGAGCTTCATATGGTGCCATGCCAATGCCTGCATGGAAACTGTTATTATAGGTAAACTCCACCAAAGGCAGGACCTCGTCCCATGCACCAAGATGATCCAGTACGCACGTCCGCAAGAGGTCCTCAAGAGACTGTATTGTCCTCTCGGACTGGCCGTCCGTCTGGTGGTGGTAAGCCGAGCTCATAGATAGCATGCTGCCCATGGCACTCTGCAACGTTGGCCAAAAACGAGAGGTGAAACGTGGATCCCTATCAGAGACTATGCTCGACGACACTCCATGGAGCCTCACAATCTCATTGATATACAACTGTGCCAGCTTTGTCATGGACATCCTCAGGTTTACTGCCAGGAATGGGCACTCTTGGTCAGACGGTCTACTACCACCCATATGGCATCACAGCTCCTCACCGTCCGTGGCAAATGGGTAACAAAATCCATAGCAATGCTATCCCATTTCCACTCCGGGATCTCTAACTGCTGTAGCATCCCTCCAGGCCTCTGGTGTTCTGCCTTAGCCTTCTGACAGGTCAAGCAGGATGACACATACCAAGCTACATTTGACTTCATCCTGACCACCAGAAAGATTCTTTCAGATCATGGTACATTTTAGTCATGCCTGGATGCATGCTAAAACGACTCTTGTGTCCCTCTTCAAGAATCATGCCCTTCACCTCCAAATCCTCAGATATGCAGACCCTACCTCTGAATCTTAACACCCCATCACTCCCTACCACAAAGTCCTTGGCCTTCTCAGTGCGAAGGAATTCCACGGTCCTTTGAAACTTAGGATCAGATAATTGCCTCTCCTTAATTAGGACGAGGAAATCACTAGACATTGTAAGATGGTTGCATCTAATGACATCCTCTCCTAAAATCACTTGCAGTCACATGTCTCTGAATTTCTCCACCAAATCCAACTCTCTGGCCATCATATAAGATGCGTGAACTGTTTTTCGGCTTAGGGCATCGGCCACAACATTCGCTTTCCCCGGGTGGTATAACAACTCGAAGTCGAAGTCCTTTATGAACTCCATCCATCGTCTTTGCCTCATGTTCAACTCTTTCTAGTCGAACAGATACTTCAGGCTCTTGTGGTTACTAAAAACCTGGAATTGAGCGCCATACAGATAGTGTCTCCAGATTTTTAGTGCAAACACCACAACCGCTAACTCGAGATCATGTGTGGGGTGGTTCTTCTCATGACTGTTAAGCTGCCTAGAGGCGTAGGCAACCACTCTCCTTTCTTGAATCAGAACGCACCCTAATCCCTGATGGGAGGCATCACAGTAGACTTCGAAGTGTCTACTAGTATCAGGGATCACCAACACAGGAGCATTGGTCAGCTTCTGCTTCAACTCCTGGAAACTATTTTCACACCGATCGGTCCAGGCAAAAGGTTGATCCTTACGAGTCAGCTGTGTCAAAGGTGCCACGATTTTTTAGAATCCCTCAATGAACCTTCTGTAGTATCCTGCCAGTCCCACAAAGCACCTAATCTCAGTCGCTGATTTAGGATGCTCCCACTTTAACACCGCCTCCACTTTGGATGGGTCCACGGATATGCCCTGAGCTGAGATCACACGCCCCAAAAATTGAACCGTGGTCATCCAAAACTCGCACTTAGACAGTTTCGCATAGAGCTGCTTCTCCCTCAGGATGCTCAGAACGGTCCTCAGATGCTCCGCATGTTCTTCATGAGTTCGGGAGTATATCAAGATGTCGTCTATGAAAACCACCACGTACTTGTCTAGAAAAGGCCTGAAGATTCGATTCATATAATCCATGAACAAGGTAGGGGCGTTAGTCACACCGAAAGGCATCACTACATACTCGTAGTGCCCATATCTGGATCTGAAAGCGGTCTTCTGCACGTCATCAGACTTAACTCTAATCTGATGGTATCCGGATCTCAAGTCGATCTTTGAAAACACAGCAGCGCCGTGCAGCTGATCCATCAAGTCGTCTATCCTTGGCAGAGGATATTTGTTCTTGATGGTTAGCTTGTTGAGCTGCCGGTAATCAACACAAAGCCTAGAGCTGCCATCTTTCTTCTTGACCAATAACACCGACGCTCCCCAAGACGACACACTGGGCCTGATGATCTACTTTTTCAACTCTGCCAACTCAGCAGGAGCCATCCTGTAAGGTACTATTGATACTGGCCCTGCTCCAGGCACCAGATCAATAAAAAACTCAATCTCCCTGTAAGGGTCAAGTCGAGCACCTCATCAGGGAAAACATCAGGGAATTTCCTCACCATTGACGTTTCAATGTGTCTATCCCCATTCTCAACATACAGTTGAGTGAGAATCAAGAAACACTGAGATCCTTCCTTTATGGCTTGATCCACCTGCTGTGAGGATAACAACATCTCTTCATCTTCCGGGTTGGGAAACAACACCTTCTTCTCATTACAATCAATAAGAATGCGATTAGCTGATAGTCAATCCATTCCCAAGATCACATCCAAGCCCTCCAAAGGTAAACAGATGAGGTTCACCCTGTATTTGTGCCCCTCAACCTCGATCAAACATCTAGCACATAACGTCGAGGTTCTGACCATCCCAAAAGCAGGTGTAGACACTACCAGGTCGTACAGAAGTTCCCTAACCGGGAGACCCAACTCCATCACTATAGACTCCGACACAAAAGAGTGTGTCGCTCTCGAATCGTATAACACACACAAGCTCCTACTGGCAATCACGCAAGATCCAATGATGAGGTTACCTGATCTGTCTGCCTCTACACCCGTCATGGCATACACTCGGCCAACTACCTGGGGCCTAGCACTTCCCCGTGTCTGCTGTGTCTGCGACTGCGTCGAAGGTCTAGACACTATACCCCTGCCAGTGGGGCAATTTCCGAGGAAGTGGCCTTCCTGCCCACATTTGTGACATGTCTGCCTACCACCAAGCTGGGGGCAAGCACTGCACATGTGGGGCCCTCCACAATGAAAACACTATGGTCTGTGAGAGTGATGCTGAGGAGACTGATGCTGATATGACTGGGGCGGATGTGGCTGAGGTGGGAATCTCCTGGACCCTTGAGGCGGAGGTCTAGAGTAAGGCTTCCTCCTGTCGTCATGTCTGCTTGTGGACCCAGATGGTCCTCCCACCTTCTGCTGAGACCGTTGTTGAGCTTCAACTTCCGCCTTTAGTTTCTCTATTACCCTCGCTTTCTCCACTAAAGCAGGGAACTCCTTTATAGAGAGCGGAGCCACCATGAGTTTAAGATCGCCTCTCAGTCCATTTTCAAATTTCCTACATTGCCAATCTTCAGCCATCTTCAAAGTGTGAAATCTGCCTAGGTGCTTGAACTTTTCAGCGTACTTTGACACTGACATCTCTCCCTGCATCAGCTGTAAGAACTTCACTTCCTTGGCGTTTCTCACATTGTCTGGGAAGTACTCAGCATAAAACTTCTTCTTGAACAACTCCCAGGTGACAGTCTCCCTGCTGTCTTCTAGCATCATCTTCATGCTAGACCACCAACGGACAGCCTCTCTGGCTAGCAGATACTCAGAATAAGCCAACCTATTTTCTGCTGGGCACCGCTTGGCATCATAAATCCGTTCCATATCCCTCATCCACTGGTCTGCCTCATCTGGAGTGGTCTTGCCATCGAAGCGAGACGGGTGATGCTGAAGAAAATCCTCCAAACTCCACTCTTGTACTCGTGGTGGTGGAGCTTGGGAAGATTCAGCTACAGATCGATTCTCCCCCAGCTGATGCAAGGCCTCCAAGTGTCTCTGCTAAGTCGCCTCTGCTGCAAGCCTAGAAGACTCCATCTGCTGCAAGGCTAAATTGTGCTGGTTCACCATGTTAGCATTTTACTGCTGCATGGCTGCCAACATGGCTTCAATTGTCCCCACCAAGTGAGAACTATCCGGGTTAGGAATAAGAGGAGGAGGAGGCCTAGGTGCCATAACTTTGACCACACAAAGAGAGAATCATAAGTCCATCTATCAAACACCACAATTGTACCAAAATACCATAAGAAACACACAACATAAACTAGGTGAGCTCACACCTACAAACCCTAAAGGAACTACTACTCTGATACCAAAAATGTAACATCCCATTTAATAGTTTTTCATACTATCAAACAAAACATTATATCATGGTCAAACATAACAGATAGTAGAGTTAACAGTTATATACACATAGTATATGAGTCGGGTAGAGTCATCCAAAACCATAAAAAGGCCTAATTAACCCGTCAAGTTAAGACTCCTTAAAAGTCTAGCTCAAAACTACTACAACAGTGAGTAAGGGTCAATTCCTGCTCTGAAGGGGGGCGTCATCATCTGGACTAGGCTCTGCTCACACCAACAATAGGCGATCATAGCAAAGGAGAATACACAAGAACAAAACAACATGAACAAAAAGGGTAAGCTAACTGAAAGAAAAGAAAGATAATGCAAAACATCATTTACATTCACTCATAACACATAGATCAATAATTAAAATTCTAGACTCGATATCCGGATTGTGTAAGCGACATTGGAGCTCTTGGTGGCTTGCACCTGCAACGGTTCCCAGACGGTTCCCAGACTCTGCAGAGTCTGGACACAAGGGGTTATCACCCGACCGTTCCCAAGGTAAGTCCCCTTCGCGTCTAGGACTAGATCAAGTCCAAAGACTAGGACCTCCTGCTACTCCTCACGACATAATCCATTCTACTCTATCTGAGCGTGAATGATTATTGGAGTTTCAGGATACCAACCAATATGGATTCCACACGTCCTTCACACTAAAAACTCACATGAATTTCCCTTGAAATTCCATTCCTACCGCCACTCTATATACTCAAACTCTTCTAGTCTCATCACACAATATATTAAATAGTGATCTATCAAGCATATAAGAGCTTCCTTGCACGAAATCACAGTAAAACATGTCATTTTTCCCTCAAAACAAAAGTTGATGTGCTCCATTGTAGTGAATCTCGCTTAAGCTAGGCAATCTAGCCCAAGCGAGAAGCCATCTCGCTTAGGCGAGGCTATCTCGCCTAGGCGAGACTCAAACAGTGGCAAGGATTAAAAACTGGGCAAACTCTCGCTCAGGCTAAACTGGCTCGGTTAGACGAGACTGTCTCTCTCGCTTAAGCGACTCCAGCTCGCCTAGGCGAGACCTCGCTTAGTATCAGGGGTGAGTCTTTCTGATAGTCTCGCTTAGGCGAGAACCACCCGCCTAGGCGAAAATAACAGATCATCCCACTGTTTTCACATGCAAGAACGCAATTTCAGGGCAACAATGATCATACACTCACACAAACACTTTTATCAATCAATTCAGCACACCAACATCAAACAAAACAAAATTTACGGATTAAATGGAAGGCATTTCGGTTAGCTTCCCTTACCTTTTCAAAATCACCACAAGCAAGACTCTAACACAAGGGCACCTCAAATCCTCAACCTAAGGGGCTGAAATTCATAACTCAGGGTGAGTACAAGACCCTAATTCGATTTTTGTAAGCATCAAATCCCCAAAAATCCCAGAATTGAAGAGAATTGAGGAAAACTGAATTTGACTTACTGGAAGGAGAAGATGACTCAGCTTGAGGGGGGTTCTTTTCCTGGTTCCGGTTTTCAGCAGCTGTAACAGAGTGGAGGAGTTATTAGAAAGGAAAATTGAGCTTTGCTTAAGAGAGGGGGGCTGTGCAGTTGGTTTAAAGAGAAGGAAAACAAGGAAGGTGGAGTGTGGTTCTGTGATAGAAGTTGGGGAAGAAGAGAGTGTATAGAGAGGGAGAGTTAGTGGGTCCTCACAATACATGTATTTTAGTAGGAGTTTTGAGGATAAAAAAAAAGAGTCAAAAATAACATACGCATTCCAAATGCAAAGATGGTGAAAAACACATTCCAAAACATGTTATCGAAATAATGGATTACTTGCTCTTATAACAAAAAAAAAATCAAGAATTGTGTGGTTAAAAAAAAAGTAATAACATAAAGTGTACGTGTAATTTCAATTGAAATATATGCCGATAAATATCATACAAGTATTCAACTCATATTTTACTTGCTTTATCCATTGTAAAATCTTCACTATCAATCATCTATGGTTCACTTACATTTCATGATATCAAGAATTATTTCATTCATTCCAGTCGACATGTAAACTTCCCGTTCGATATTTTATTGCAAAATTGATCATTTCTTTTTATCAAGCATAATCACCATTACAATTTTCATTTTCATAATCACTTCTATCAGCATATAATCATTTCTCACAACAAACTAGTAATATTCTTTGCGAAACTTGAAATTAAATTTTGGATTACACATTGTTAAATATAATTTCAAGGTATGAATTCACCAATCTATGAGTAATAATTAACGTCCAGAATTAAGTTTCATATTATGTATTCCATAATACGTTATTTGGCCTTATAAATTAAACAATCTGTAACTACAATTTTCTATAATAGATCATTCAATTTAGAAAAATTTCAAAATTTTAAAACCATGATAGGCTCGCTGTTATTTAAAGACGTTCAAGAAAAACACCAAATACTTTTGAAATGAACTACCTAAATCTAACTTTAAAATCTACTAAACCTTGAATTCCATGAGTAGTTTTTTTGCCAAAAACAATAATCAAAACAGGAAGTGAAGAGAAACAAATTCAAAATTCAAACTTCAAATAAATAAATAAATAAATAAATA
>Ga0214543_1012656_pt1 | contig 11085 bp, 8 predicted proteins | sample CNSS2metaG_FD_160094 | JGI IMG/M metagenome (GOLD analysis project Ga0214543, IMG submission 160094) | Root nodule microbial communities from cowpea collected in UCLA plant growth center, Los Angeles, California, USA - CNSS2 | ecosystem: Host-associated > Plants > Roots > Nodule | place: USA...
TATATATATATATATATATATATATATATATATATATATATATATATATATATCACGTCCACACCATCTAAACATGGTTCACTTTCAATCTTCAATATAATAAAAGAAACTACATTAGTTACTTTTAAATAAAATTAAGATTAAATATTTCAAAATACTATAACTAAATTGAAAAAAAAAATACTAGATAAAAAGAATATTAAACTATTATATTACTTCTCATTTTCAAATTTCAATATACATTTATACAAATAAAATGCAAAATTTATGAAAACAAAAAAATTAACAAGTACTTAAAATAATACAAAGAAAAATTGAATTTGTTTAGGAACAAAATTGATCAGTAAGAAAAGAATTTCATTAATAAAGCAAAATAATGCAATCATATGTTAATTACTTATGAACAAAAATTTGTCAATAATTATTCATTCATAAATACTCACAAATTTTCTTTTATCTTTAAATATTTCGATTTATTTTTTCTTTTTCTCCATTTCTTCTTCTTTTGGCTTTATTCTTTTTTCTCTTCTTCTTTCTTTATCTCTTCCTTCGATGTCATTAGCCGTCGTTGATGTTTATCATTATCGTCATGATTATTGTTTGTCATCTCGTTGAGGTTGTTCCTCTTCCTCCCCTTCTTATCTTTCTACTTTGTTGATGTTGTCGTTGCCGTTGTCGCTGCCACAAGTTACTGTTCCTCCTCCTCCTTTCTTTTTTCTCCTTATTCTTCTTCTCTTCTTGTTCTTTTATTCTTTTCATATTCTTCTCACCAATCTTTAGTTTATTTATAGCATGTTTCTTGTCAAATTTGACTAGAAATTTAATGTCTATTTTATCAATGGATTAAGCGATACATTTTTACAAATTTAATTAACAATGAATTTATCGATGAACTTTCAAAAAATCAATTACCAACAAATTTATAGATGAAATTTCAAAAAGTTAAATTATTTTATAACAACTTAAACAGAAACTTTGATGCACATTTTAGTAACAAGTTTTATTGAGAAAAATATCTTTCAATAAAAAGAAATTCATTATTAAGAGATTTTGCAAATAAACTCATTGATGACGGAAACATGTGCAAGTAATTAAGATCATAAAATACGTCAATAAATTTTGCCACTAAATATTATTTTATAAATAATTTATTTGTACTGGCAGTGCAATATTTTCTAATCACAGTGCATTTTACAAAGTAAAAAAATATACTATAGTCCTCATTATTACCCTTAAAATAATAAATCAGTTTTCATATGTTTTCCATATTTGTAAGCACCATTAAACTTTAGTTTTTAAACAACAAATTTATTTCAAAAATTATATTTATATTACTACTAAATAATAACATAATAAACCATAAACGTGAAATGAAGTTTGATTACATATTTTATCACTCTAAGTATCATCATTTTATAAAAAATTATTTTATCTTTTTTTATATTTTAACATTAATATTTTCAATTATCACAAATTTATCTGTGAGAACCCAAATTTTCAGCCCCTTAATTTCTCTTCTCTCTGCCACCTACACCACATAACTGCACTACATTTCATTTGCACCCTTCTCCCTCTCCTCTTCCTCTGCCTTCTCTCTACCAAAAATCTGAATTTCACTCTCCCTCTGTTGCAGAGTCCAGACCTGAGGCTAGTTAGGATCTTCTCTCTCAGCCACAATTCCTTTTCCTCCATCTCTTTAGGTTGCTCAATCGAAGTGTTCTTGGTTGGAAGGATTCTAGCTAGTTAGAAATATATAGAGGTAAGGGAAGCTAACCCCTCCTCTTAAATTGTATAGAAAATTTGTGGATGAGCCTGAATTGCATGTTTGATTGATGAATTGATTTTGGATTGCATGATTTGGTGAGTAATTGAGTGGTGTTTGAGGAGAACAGACCTACTGCATGTGGGAACAGGTTCGTGACCTGGTATTTTCGCCTAGGCGAGTGACTTTCGTTTGAGCGAAAACACCAGGAGACGCACCTCTGTTCCTGCGCGAAGTCTTGCCTAGGCGAGCTGGAGTAGCCTAAGCGAGAGACGAATCTCGTCTAGGCGAACCAGCCTAGCCTGAGCGAGAGTTCGCCCAGGTTTTCTTTTTTTGCCACTATTAGTGTCTCGCCTAGGCGAGGCTGGCTCGCCTGAGCGAGATTACCTCTTGCCTAGGCTAGGCTTTTTAGCCTGAGCGAGAGCTACTGCATTGGGGTGGGGGTGTTCCAGTTCTGTTTTCATTTGTGAGAATGCATGTTTTAATGTAGCCTTGTGCAATTTAGACCCTGTATGGTTGGAATACTACCATTGATATATTGTATGATTAAATTGGATGAATATAAATTATGAGAAGTTGTAATTGAAATGGAATTTCAAGGGAATTTCGAGTGGAATTGTAATGTGTGTAAGGACGTGAGGAATCCAAATTGTTTGGTATCCTGAAACTCCAATAATCATTCAAGATCAGATAGAGTAGAATGGATTATGTTGTGAGGAGTAGCAGGAGGTCCTCGTCATTGGACTTGATCCAGTCCTAGACGTGAAGGGGACTTACCTTGGGAACGGTCGGGTGAGTACTCCATGCGTCCAGACTTTGCAGAGTTTGGGAACCGTTGCAGGTGCAAGCCACCAAGAGTCCAACGTCGCTTACACAATCCGGATATCGAGTCTAGAACTTATGATTGAATTGCATGTTATGAATGATATTTCTAAATTGTGAAGTGTATCAGTGTTTCTCATTTCAGTTAGCTTACCCTTCTTGTTTGTGTTTGCTTGCTTTTGCATATTACCCTTTTGCAATGATCACCTATGGTTGGTGTGAGCAGAGCAGAAACCAGATGGAGATACTCCTTCCTGAGCAGGAGTTGAAGTCTTACTAGGAGTGTTCGCTATAGTTGTAGGTTGCTGCGGTACAATTTTTGGGATTGTGTAGTTTAGCATCTTTTATACCTACTCTTACCTTGTGTATATAGATGTGGCCTTTTTGGAGAACTATACTAAATTCACATTCTAGTGTGTATAACTGTTATTCCTACTATCTGTTATGTTTGATTAAGATATAATGTTTTGTTTGATAGTGTGAAAAACTATTAAATGGGATGTTACATTATCAATCCGTTAAAATTTTAATAAAGTTATAAAATAGTACAAAGATAACTAAAACTACGTTTTTTTTTGTCATTTTTTGTATAAAATATAATTAGTTAAATCTCATTTTATTTTTTTATTATTTTATAACACTTCATTACTCAATTACATGTAATTAACTTTATAAACTATTTTAATTTTAAAAAAAAATTATGAGAAGACAAATCAATAAAAAAAATTTAAAAGGTTAAATTTAAATCTCCCCTTATTTGAATGATAAAAAAAATTACCGTAATGATTTTTTTTTCTTAAATAAGGCTAAGGATCTTTAACTAAAACCGTTATTTTGAAGCAGGATAAGAATCCCATAGACCGTAAAGTTATTCCTCATCAAGAATGGAAGATAACAAATTCATCTCAATTCTTGGACCCTGTTTATAGACAGTAATTATTAGACTCCCTCTACTAAGACATTATTTGTTTCGATAAAATAAAAAGAATATAAAACTTAGGATGCTAAAAATAGAATTAATTAAAGAATTAAAATGTTTAACTCCATCAAACAGTTTTGTTCATTAAACAGTTTGTTTGAATTTTAAATTTTATCGAATTTTTACTATATTTGAATATATTATATGTTTAGAGTTTAAACATACAAAAATCTGTTATTTAACAATTTTATTAGAAAATTTTATTATAGATTTTATCATTATTTATAAATATGAGAGAAAACGAAAGTTATAAATTTAACATTAATAATAATTTGTATTAAAAAATGTAATATTTAATAATTTTACAATGAAAACAAATTTTGAACATCGATTGTAATAAATTTTTAATAACAAAATCGAAAACTGTAGAACTAGGAGGTGCGCTACGCCTGAAGAGCAAAAGGACTTTGGAGCAGATCGTAGGGAGCCCACATAGTGTCCAAAGGACAAGGCATGTTGGCGTCGAGCCTGACCCAAGGCTTCCCCTTCCCACTCCAATGCAGCAGGCTCACGGGCCCGGGATGCAGTTTCCGGCAAAGCCCACGAAAATTATCCCCGCCGAGCCCGTGCTGATTCCACCGGCGATCCACCGCCGCAATCCTTCCGGCGAAGACCAGCAAGAACGGTGGAAGTGACCCGAGCTCGTAGATCCGCATCCTCTTCTGCAACTCCATCCACTCTTCGATCACTGTTGTATAGTCCCCCGCCCGCCACTGATGTAGGTCAATCACCATAACGCCGGTGTTGAAGTAGCACGGCCGCTTCCGGTTCGAGAACGAGAGTGAGAGCGAGGGGTTGGCCCAGAACGAGGGTGTGAAGTAGGCCGAGAAGTTGGCGGAGCAGTACTCCGGCGCGGCTAGGACCTCCGTGTCACCCAGCGGCGTGGCGGCGAGTTTGGCGATGTCGTCAACAAGGATTAAGTCGGAATCAAGATATACGACTCTGACGACGCAGCGAGGAAGGAGGTCTGCGAGGTAGCTTCGCGCGTAGTTGAGGGGCGTGTCCAGCGCGGAGCGTATGGAAGTGGAGATGAGCCGCGAAACGGCGTGGTCGTCGAAGGGGTAGATTTGGAAATTCAAGTAAGGAAAGGAATTGGTTAGTGTTTGGTTAAGGGTAGCGAAGGAAGAAGGTTGAGAGGCTGCGGAGAGGAAGTGAAAAATCACGTTTTCCGGACATGAGCTGTGTTGGAGCACGGAGAGGATTGCCGCCATGGAGCCTCGGAGGTATGTGACGTCCAGGGTCATTGCCACGTGGACTGCGTTTCCAGGGCACGTGTCATTCGGGTGGTGCTGTAGGGTGTGGCATGTGGGGGAGTTATAGAACTTTGGAGCTTCTTTAAAACGTTGTTGGGTGGTGGTCATGGAGAAGACTACTGTGGTATATTGAAATGTGAAGATGAAGAAGAGGAAGAAGAAGGAGAATGTGGAGCTACGTTCCATTATGGCATGCGTCAACAAAGTGGGATTGGTTTTCATTAACATGGATACCTTAAGATGCCATATAAAATGTTAGGATTTCTGTGGGGGGTTTTCAGTTTCAGCTCCCTTTCACAAAGATTGAGCTGTCTCAACTTTTCTTTTTTCTCTTTCATCTTATTTATCACTACTATAGGTTTTTTTCACCATCATGCTCTAATTTCATCTTATCAAGATGATGAGATTTAAAAAGAATAAATTATATGGATAAGTCGTGCCAAATTGTGATTATTAGTTGAAATGACTTCATAATAAATAGACTGAAATTATGTTAAATTATATGACAATTTTTTTTATGACAATTTTTGTTAAAAGTTATGTCATCATAATTTAAAACAATTTTAGTTCTAAAATTAAATAAATAGAAGTTGTATCAAGATTTGATTACTTAAATTTCTTTTATTCTAAATTTGAAATGGTCTCAAACCGTAACGACTTCAATTTTAACAAAATATGAAATTGTATTATTTTGACAAAACTTGTTCATATATAAGTTTAAAAAAAAGTTTACACTATTATAATAATTTCAAAGTGATCAAATTACATATATAAGTTTAAAAAAAAGTTTACACTATTATAGTAATTTCAAAGTGATCAAATTACACCAAAATGATGAAAAAACTACAATTATATATCATTAACAATATTTTTATTTACTTTTTTCCATTCTGGAAAACAAAAGTAAAGTCACGCATATATAGACTATTGTCTTTATATTATTTCCCTTTCTAATTAATTTGGGAACAAAGATATAGTTAGTTAAATTGTAAAGCCAAAGTTAGATTTTGAGAGTTACTGTGGTAATGAAAGGGAATATCATTTAACTTTAAGAAATTTCATTATTAAAAATATTAAAGAAAACAAAACAAAATAATTCTTTTTGTAATGAAAATCAGTTTCCCATAAATTAAAAAAAAATAAACTTTTATTTTACAAAATTGAATAAATGTATTGCACGAAGACTATATATTGTTAGATACCCTGTTGGATTTATAGAGTACAGTTCTCTGAATATATTATCGCTACTAATGTGATAGGTAACAATATTCCTTTTTCTTCTCTTAAATGTTATTCACGATAGATATTAGATTTTGGGTTACTTCGAATATATGTTATTTTAAACAATTATATCAATCCTATATTGCTAGTCATGATTCATATGTCTTATTGTCTAATTCTATGCGTGACAATGTAGAAGGTATTAAGCTAACTGAAGATCTTTTTTTTCATAATATGTTTTACTTTCCAACTTTTCGTTTTAACCTTTTATCTTTACTTGCATGGGTACACATAATAAAGTTTTTGGTTAGTTTTTTGTTTCTTTTCTTTTCTTACATATATCTGTTCCTCGAGCCAGATATTACATTTATTGTACTCTCAATATCTATTTTTATGAAAAGTATATTTTTTATTTTCTCCTCTATCAATAATAACACACAACTACTAATTCTTTTGTTCACTCCAAATACCTATTAAATTGGGTTAGAATTTCAAAAATAATTATTTATTTTTATAATACTTTTTTACTATTTTTTTATTTATATTACACGATTTCATATGAAAGTCGCGAACACCCATTAAAACCAACAACAATGTACTTGACTTACGGAGAGGTTGTTTTATTTTACCAAATATAGATCCAAAATTATTTTGTCAATTTTGATTTTGTGAACTTTTTTTCTATTTTATGATAATAAATTTTTTTTATTAAATATTAAAATCATTTTTTTTATTTATCACTAATTAAATATTAATTAATGACACTAATTAAATATATACTCATCTTCCTTTCTTTATTTTGTAAGTTATCAAATTGAATAATATCTTTTCTTATTGTTTTCTTCTCCTTCCCTTTCTCTCTTATTCATTTGTTTCTTCCTCCATGTTCGAAAAGAACATTCATTTTTGATGATTCATGCTTGCAAAGATTTCTAAGAACATACTCATATACAACCATTTATTATTTTAAATATTAATTCAATATCTTTTATAGAAAAATAAAAGTCACAAAAAAATATATTATTAAGTATTTTAATGTCAAATGATATACACTTTTTTAATATCAAATATCAAAAAAGAAATTAGAATTATATAAATAAAGTATCACATAACAATTAGATAAAAATAAAAAATTATAAAAAATGTAAAAGTTATTGAATGTATATCTTAGAATCAAGTTACAAAAGAAAAGACCAAATTAAAGTTAATATAAATTTGTTAAATTAGCTAAATAAATCAAAAGTGTTTTAATAATTTAAATGTAACATAGATGAGACAATTCCTACTTACTAATACTATTTGTGTGATATGTCTATCATAAAAATAAGGAATAAAGTATAAAGAAAAACTTTGGATGGTAATTTATTTCCTTTTTTTTTCTATATCAACTGCTGTAACTCACACATAATAAGAGATGGCGGAAAAGAAAAGAAAAATAGAAAAGAAAATGAGATATTTGAAATAATAAACTTGATCTTTGAGTGACAACTCATCGTTAAATATGTTGCCATTTGACATCATTTACTCAAAGACTAAAAAAAAAAAGTAATTTTCAAGTATTAAATTCATCCCATCTAGCACAACTGGTTATGGATCTCTTGGACTTGTTGGGCTCGTTGATTGGTATTGGGTAAGGGATATACTAATTAAAAAATATTTTACACAATATAAAATAAATTAAAAAATAAAAAATGTTAAGCTCCAATTCATTTCTACACTAATTATTTCCTGTAATTAACTCCATTAAGTGACACAAGAACAAATATGTTGAATACAAAGTTGCATTTAGAGCCCTACTTTTTCTCTACAAACCCCAACTAAATGTATCACATGTGAATCTCACGTGCCCTTTCGAAAGGGCACTTCATGTTTCATGGAAGCAATTTTGTACGATATGTCAACACGTGTTACATGTGACGAAGCTGACCAACTATTAGTTGAAAATTACCAGAAATGATTTCAGTAGTAGGTTTCCAGCCGATGGAAACTTGATGTATATATACCAAACAAGGATTATCCTATATTTGACTAATAGAACTAAGAAGGAAAATTGATTTGTTAAATTTGATACAATTAAAAAACGATATTGCTTTATGACCAGTGTCTCTTATCACATGATAATGGTAAATTTCAATTCTTTTTATTTTATTTTATATAACCAAAGATTGTGATCGACCTTATGTGGGTCTGGGTCTGTGCTTCTTTATTTTTTAAATCTGTTAGACACGATTACGACTGCGAAGGATCTTTGTCTATACCCACCTAAAAATATTGTTTACTTTTACTTTTAAGAATTACTTTTATTTATCTCCAATTTTTTTTCCATTTTAATTCTTTAAACAATATTGTAAGTTAACCAGACCCATAAAAAAATATGGGTTACGAAAGTAAAGCTGGCACCGACACATGATGGCCGGCTCTGGCGGCCAAAGACGGCCGGAAAAGTCATCTCTGCTCAAAAGTGCTTATTCCACTGTCTGAATTATCTTTCCTCCTATTTTTCTAAAATTTAAATAACACTCCGAAACCATTACATTAATTATTATCTAGCAGTTTGTCATGTTCCAACCAAGCGCGTATTTTGGGTCTGGCATTTGGAGAAAGCAACATTTTCTTACATATGTTAAATATTTTGGACCCACACCTTTCATGATGGCATAATATGTTTCGATTATCTTTGACTTTCAATGAAACAGAAAAAGTAATTATGTATTCAAAGTAAAATAAGATAATAATTAGTGGGAGGAACTTGTAAAAACAAATTCCTTCTCTTTTCTTTATTGACTTCTTAGAGAGCAGTAGGATTTGTTTGGTATGGTGAGACATAAAGTTAACAAACTTCCTAATAAAAAATGGTTAATTCTGGTCATTCTATTAGTTGATTCGTACCTGAGCATTATTACATTTTTTCTTTTCCTCTCGAATGTTGTCTACTGAGCGGAAGTTAGAATACAAAAGTCAAAATATGGAAGTTAAAATAGCATGGACTAATGGTCTCACAACAAATACTAAACTTTGCCTGATGCTAAATATTATGTATATGTAGGAAACTTGCCTAATAGTACCTTTTATCACAATTTTAATAACACGATTTTTGTAGGGTTATGTACTATCAATTTCAGTAAATTAAATAATTTTTGTGTTTATATATTTTTATTTTCTTTTGATACTTTTATTTATAATTTATTTTTTCTTCAAATAAAAATATTCAAATTTAATTTCAAATGTGCAATTTTCATTTACTATGTATTTTAAAAATTTTATCTTCTGTATTAGTTTTTATTTTTAATTTTTTGTTTTGTTTTGTTAATTTTCTTTTATTATCTATGAAATATTCGACTATTTTTACATTTAAAATATTCTTTCAGATTTTCAATGCACTTTTATTTACTTTTTAAATATTTTTATTTATTATTTATTTTAATTAGGTAAAATATTATTTTTATGATTTTTTACATAATTATTTTTTATTTTCCAATTCATTTTCATGAATATAATTTTACTATCACAATTGTGAAAATATATTTCATTTGTTATAATATAATAATTTAATGTCATTATTATAAATCTTGTTATTCAAAAAACTACTACAGCAATGTCATTTCTAAGTCATTATTAAACTCTAATTTAATGTCATCTAAAATATATATTAGAATTAAAAAACGAAATATCTATATTTGAATTTGAATTATTATTATTATTATTTTATTTAAATAGTGTATTATAATTTTTATTAGTATAAAAAAATAGATTTTAATTTAGAGAAAGAAAGTATATTTTTTAACTTAAATATTTTGTTTTATTTGTAAGGAATTTCACTTTTTAATTTTATTAACTTTGTTAGTTTTATTAATGTTTGCAAACTTAATAAATATTTTGATTGATATAAAATTCTGTTTATGTGTAATTGTATACACTAACACAAAAGAGGCCTTCAACGTCATCTGTTTAACGTATGCTCAAAAGAACACTCACGTAAAAAATGATTGGTGGCAGTTTTGTAAATAACTGGACAAATTTAACATCTGTCCATCAGCGCCCCGACGTCAAGTAACATCGGCCCACCAGCGCCCCGACGTCCTTTTGAAGATGACGTCGGCCCCAGAGCTCCCCGACGTTAAATTACGTCGGCCTGGCACAGTACAAACGTTAATTTTTTCCTAAAACCAGCGCAAACCCCTCTCCTCCCCTCTGTTACGTTGCGCGTTCTTCTCCTCCGTGTCGGCGACAGCGAGAGCCACCATTGCAGGTCAGTTTCTTCGTTTTCCACCACTGAAAATTGTTGGGTTTTGATTTGTGGATTAATTTAGGAGTTTTGAACCGAATATTTTTCGTTTTCGTCCCCATTTTGCAGTGTTATTCTTCGTCTCCGTGGTGTGTGAAATGGAATATTGGCCTCGCACATTCTCCCCTCCGTGTCGGCGACGACGCCATTGCAGGTACGGTTTTTCATTTTCCACCATTGAAAGTTGTTGGATTTTGCTTTGTGGATTGGTTTTTAGTTTTGAGTCCAATATTTATCGTTTTTGTTCCCTTTTGGTAGTGTTTTTCTTTTCCATATTTGGCCAGCCAGAAGCACGTTTGGCCCTTAAGACCACTCTCCTCCAACTTCGATTTTGGTTTTGCAACAAGAGGTTAGCTTTATTTATCCTTCTTTTTGCATTTTGTTAGTGTGTTCATATTGTATGTATGAAATTGAATTTTTTTTTACCGTTGTAGTTTAACATTTTGAATATTTTTTAGTTAGTTTTTTGGGTCTACTTTTTTATTTTGAATTTTTCTATTAATATTTACATAATTTTGAAAGAAATTTATGTTTATTGTTAGATTTCTTTTATTTAAAATATTTTCAATTTTATTTGATTTTTTAATACTATGGTTGCATTGTTGTTTTATATATGAAGTTTTATTATAATTTTAAGGTTAAAATACTCCCTTCGTCCATGTTTTTGTTGAAAAATCTCAAATAGGTCCTAAGATTTTTTTTAGTCTCAATTAGGTCCATATTTTTGAAAATGTGTAACAATTAGGTCCATTCCGTTAGTATA
>Ga0214543_1012657_pt1 | contig 11084 bp, 3 predicted proteins | sample CNSS2metaG_FD_160094 | JGI IMG/M metagenome (GOLD analysis project Ga0214543, IMG submission 160094) | Root nodule microbial communities from cowpea collected in UCLA plant growth center, Los Angeles, California, USA - CNSS2 | ecosystem: Host-associated > Plants > Roots > Nodule | place: USA...
CGCCTTCTGGTTGGAGCATCATTTCATTTCTGCTTAACAATAACCTTGTGGGTAGTGGGACCCACAGGTGGTACCCCTTCACATTGTTAGCATAGCCCAAGCACTTAATTTTCCCCAGTTTCAAGCTATACTCGTGCTTTGGATTCCTTGAACTGGTAACAACACATTTGACTTCCTCTTGATGTAGTACACCCACAATCTCCTAGAGTAAACTCGATTCTTCTAGTGATAACTCTGGTGATTCCCTTACATCAGAATAAATCAAGTCTTCTTGTGTTTTCCTTTTTCCTGGTAGTCAAACTAATAATCTGCGATCTATGACTATGTTTGTTGGCTTACCACACAGTGGTCGTGTAGAGATAAAACAACCTTCTTGAGCTTGAGTAAGAGATTACGTTCTGCATGGATTTGCAAACTTCACTCTGACTTATACCCAAGTTTACGATGTCACATCAACATCGCTTCTTCTTGACTCGTCGATGCAATCATTGCATTAGCATCCTGCAACTTATCTCCCAAAAGCACATACATATCTGCCATGATCTTCTGAGCTTTCATGACTTACCAGATCTCACCTCTTCTTCACAGAATATCTTCGTCCTCCGAGGTATTTGCCATACAACCTTGTGAGGTTGATGCCTCAGAGTTCTTTCCTCCATTCTTCAAATGCCAACAATTTTTCTTCACATGCCCTCTTTTGCCACAATGGTAGCATTTGAGATGCTTCTTACTTTGATATCTATCATGAGACTGACTCCCACTAGATCCACGTTTTGTTGATCTACATCTCGTCATCACCAAAGCTTCTATTTGCCTTGTACTTTCCACCATATCCTCTTTGTTCTTTCGCCTAGATTCTTCTTCAAGAAGAGCTCCGACAACATCTTCAACGTGTAGGAGGTCAACAAAGTTGTAATTTGTAATGTTGATGACAAACTGATCATACGAATCAGGTAAACTCTGTAGTAGAAGCTCCGCACGTTCATTTTCAATTATGTTGAAATCTGTCGCTTTTCAATTATGTTGAAATCTGTCGCTGAAAGTTGGGCAAACAACGTATTTAGATTGTTGATGTGGTCTGTCACCGATGTGGACTCACTCATTCGAAGAGTATAGAGTTTTCTCTTCAAGAATATTCTTGTGTGAAGTGACTTAACCTCATACAGGCTTGTGAGAGTATCCCAAATCTTCTTCGTTGTAGTCTTCTCCGCAATGCTGGATAAAACCGCATCTACCAATGCTAAGTGCAAATTTGCTATAGCATTGTTATCTATTTCCTTCCACTTTTTATCTGTAATGCTCTCAGGTTTTTCTTCAATTGTTTCTAGACAATTGTCCTTTCTCAAAATTGCCTTCATCTTCAGTTTCCACAATGAGAAAATTTTCCCATTGAACCTCTCTATCTCGATCTTGTTGTCATGGCTTTAAAATCGACTTATGCACTTCTCACTATGAATAGTACTGTCTACTGGAACAATGGAGGCAGAACGTGAACCAGTGCACCAGGTAATTCCCAGGAAAGAGAGGTGGGTCACTAACGGACACGCTTAAGTACCAAGTCTTTCCTAGCCAGAATTTTCCTAGACATGCACTTTCACACTACCACACTTTATCCACTATCACAGCACTATTCTAATGACAATAGCAGCGGAAGATAATCACACGAACGAACCAACAGCTCTGATACCACTGTTGGGTATCAGAGTACCAGTACAAGTACTCACAACTAAAATACAAGATGAAAATAAAGGAACAAAAATAGATAATAGGCAACGAATATAATTTATTCAAGAAAAGGAAAAATTACATATCATTCTCTAATCCCAAGGAGAAAACAATGATAACCCCTCTCTTGAAAATAGGAAAAACTAATACAAGGAGAACCTTAAAGGAGAAACTAACCTTCTTTCTTAGAGGAGAAACTAATATTCTCTCTTAATTTTTCTCTCTAGCAAATAAAGCAAAAAGGAATAGAAAGGGAGAGACTGGGATAATTTCCTAAAGAAACACTGGACTCCTTTTATAACATTAAAAGTAAGTCCCTAAGTAAGTTCCAATCGATGTGGAACTTCTTTTCTCACAATTAAAACATTTTTTTGAAAAATTAGGACGTAATTGACATGTTTTTAGAAACGCATACCAAACTGATACATCTAAACAAAACAAGTATCATCCAACTAATTAAATCTTAAATACATATTCAAATAGAAAAAGTTTTAAATTAATTTAAATCAAAACTATAAAAGAAACCTATATATCAAAGCCGAGCCAAGTCACTTTTTTTTCCTCAAGTAAAAATATATCAAAAGGAGCATCGATAAAGTGATCCAACATATTATGCCTAATAACACTGTTATTGATGCCATACTTTTTCTACATTATCATCGCGATAACATTTTTTACTAGACAAAGTTGAAACGTTTAAAATATTAAAGACTAATTTATTTTTTTTACAAGAATTAAACATAAACAAGTATTAATTATGAGACGAAAATATTATTTACCTTCTCAGAATAATTATAACTTTGAGTAAAGGTGCATAAGATTCCTTTTGCCAAACACTGTACTAGCAAAAGATGCGCTTTTTGTGAAAAGAAATAAAATTGAGAGTGCAACTGCCCCGTTTATGGAGCTAAGTATACTTAAGTTATATCTATATTGAAGTTTCTACTTTTAAATTTTTTATTTCAATTTTATTCTTTAAAGTATTTTCATAAAATTATTTTAAATATAAACGTTGTATTTTATTCAATTTCTTTAATTAAACTATTATTTCAGACTAAAATAATTATTCACAATAAAAAGAATTATCTATAAAAAGATCGAAAGTCACCAATAATAAAATTATAAAAATTATTTAAATTTATTTTTATAATTATATTTAAAATAATTTTATTACTTGTATTATCATAAAAAATACACACATTTAACGCGTGTATTTTCACTGATTAATAATAAATTAACTAATTAATTATATTTTTAGAAGAAATTTGTCATGATCACATGACATCACTAATTTTTCTCATTTGAATTCATATTATTTTTTAGTTTTAGTAATTAAGGTGATTTATAAGTAATATATATTTTTACTTTATAATGTGTATATAATTAAAGTGTTATAACTAATATATAAGGTGAATATAAATGATATATTTTGACTTTAATTTGTATAATTGATAACCAATCATTAAATTTTTCATAAAATTTATATAAAATTTATATAATACAAAGTGATTAGTTTTTTATTTATATAATTAAAATATAATATATATATATATATATATATATATATATATATATATATATTAACACCCTCATCAAGTTATATATTCTTTCAAAATAAAGTAATAACATATGTAAAAAGCACTTCAGAATGATAATATAATTAAGATGACAAAATTTATAGTAATACCTAACATAAATTTATGTGAAAAAAATATATGTAAAATCACAAATGTTTAATAAAAAGAATCACAAATAAATTTTAATATTTATATTTGTTTGTCTTAGTAATGATTCAATATAAGACTTCTATATTCACAAGTGAACTCAAGAATAATGAATTATAGTAAGTTTATTACAACTTTTGTCGCACATCTACACATATGTTCGTATGTAAGAATTTCTTCCTCAACTTCTTATCACTTGATATCTTAGTCTATGTGATTAGGGATGACAATGGAGCAGAATGAGAAGACGGAGATGGAGATAAATGGGTATTGAGACGTATATGAGGACAAAGACGAATCAAACATGTACATACTCATCTTCATTCCTATACCCAATTAAAAAAAAAAACAAGTATTACTCATATCCATTCATACCCCTACCTAATCAATGCGGGTATTCGATTAAAATGGAAATAAATTTGGAAATAAATTCGAAGAATATACATGGGAATAAATCTATTTGTATATGTGACTCAAATAATCAATGAAGCAAGATAATCTATATTATAACTTAGGTATCGATATATTTTTGGTTTAAGTGGAAATTTTCAAATTTGTCAAAAGCTGTTCCTTTTTTGCCTCGTCCTAATATACCTCAATTCTTGAACCAGGACAAAATTGCAAAAACAACAGCGGCCAAAAGCTCTCTCTTGCACTGGTGACTTATACTTTCTTTTTCAGTTTTACCCTTTTAAAAAAATTCTAAATTCATATAAAAATTTATTTTTCTATTTTATCTTTTTAATAACTTTTTATTTTAATCCAAATAATTACTCATAATTAAAAAAAATCATTTAAATAATAAAAAAATACAAAACTCGTTTATTTTTATAATAATTATTTTACGAAAAGTCATTTTATAATTTATAAATATTTATTTTAATAATTAAAAAAATTTATACTTTAATAAAATATTTTCTGTAATTAAATAAAAGTGGAGACAGACGTGCATTTATATATTTCTACTAATTTATATAAATTGTTTATCTAACTATTATAATATATAAATAACCCGCGATCAAAAGTAAAATTAACTGTTTATGTCAGGGTCACACTTGGAACAGCAGAGGATAAACTCAAAGGAAAAAAGAAATTCTTAAAATAACAATTAGGAGGATAAAATAATGCTAAGCACGTGTATAATATTTTTAATCTTAAGGATGATTACGTTAGGCAGTAGCCCTCTATATTATTAACAATCTCAAATTTTAAAATATTATTGTACGAGTATATGCTATTTTTTTATATATTTAAAAATAAGTTTGATTCATGTTAAATATGAATATAAAATGAAACTGAAGTAGACGTTGCAGTATGGTTTGATTGATAAGAATGTAATTTTTCCAAATTTGTAGTACCAAAAAAAAGAGAAAACGCAAAATAAAATTGTTAAAAGTATAAATATAATTTTTTGTATTTTTTTTCACTCTTTAAATATATATTCAAATAAACTCGCATTAAGATAGAGTTTTAAATTAATTTAAATCAGAACTATAACAAGTCACATTTTCTTCATGAGCAAAGTAAAAAAATATATTAAAAAAGAGCATTATTCAAGTGCTCCAAGTGTACAATAAAATCTAATATCACTTATTTTAATGTACGATACAATGTTAAAAAGAAAATGTTACGGTCATTTTCGTGAATTTTCTTTATTGATGGCACGAGTAATGAGTTCATGATGAAATCAACTACCATCTAGGATGCTTATTTTTCTTGTTTAGATCAATAAAAGCTATCTAATTAAGTGATACATTGTATGTAGGGATGTCAAAAAAATCCGTACCCGCGGGTATCTGCGGATAAAACCCGCAACGGATAGGAAACGGATATTTAAAACGGATACCCGCTACCCGCGGGTACGTGTATTTTTGATACCCGCATGTTAACGGGGTGGGTACGAGTATTATATCCGTACCTGTGGATATCCGTACCCGCTAAACTTTAATTCAAAAAAATACTCTTTTATATATATATATATATATATATATATATATATATATATATATATATATATATATAAAAGTAAAAAACATTATGAGTCTTCATTCAATAATGGTGGTCGGATTCTTACCCCACAACGGAGTAGATTACTTCCAGATACTGTGGAGGCATTGATGTGTCTCAAAGACTGGTTATGGACCAACATGGAAGGTAATGAAATTAACACATTTACTTATATATTTTAATTAAGTGATTCTTAGATATTTTTAATGAACTTCTTATGTTTTTAGGTTCTTCTAGATTAAAATTGGACAACATGAAACTTTATACAATGTTGCAAGGGGTGGAGATTGATGAAGTTAGTAATTTCTTTAATATTTCATTCAAAAATAAATTACATTATAAATTGTTAGTGATTTTTTATTTGTTTATTTTGCAAGAATCAATCGGAGAGAGGTGACTTGTTGATCCAAACACTAATTATGGTTAAATATTTGTTTTTTTAAATATCTTTGTAAATACCCGCAGGTACCCGTGGATATCCGCGGATATACAAAAAATAGGTGGGTACCCGCAAAACGGATACCCGACAGATATGGATACGGGTACGGGGCGAATATTTATCCAGCAAGTAGAGTATGGGAGAGCTACTACCCGTACCCTACCGCCCCTATCCCTAATTGTATATGATTATTTTTCTTGTTACTCCAAGATTTTATTTAATTTTAACTTAACTGTTTTATACATTCTATTTTATATAGCCTTAAATATTGTCTGTACCTAATAACACGGCTATTGATGTCATACTTTTTCTACATGATCATCGCGATAACATTTTTTACTACGAAAAGTTGAAACGTTTAAAATATTAAAGCTGATTTATTTTTTACAAGAGTGCAACTGCTCCATCTATAGAGCTAAATTTAGTTTATATATATATATATATATATATATATATATATATATATACTGAATTTTCTCTTTTACATTTTATTTCCAATTTTATTCTTTAAATATTTTTTTTTAAATCAAAATAATTATTTTACTAATTTTAGCTTTTAAATAATCATTCTTTTAAATATAGCAGTTTTATTAGATTTGATCACTTGGAAAAGATAAGCTAATGTCTAACTTAACCTAGTAGAGAGAGAGTTGGAAAATAAGAGAGAAATATAAAAAATAGAGTCAAAATCCACCCAGAACCCTATAACATTGAGAGAGAGGAAGAGGGAAAAATGTGTTCACATTTTTCACTAAGCTGCCACGGTAAAATTAGCATTGCGGATTGGTTCACCGTTAGATCGTGCTGAAAAATTTATAGCAGGTTAGGAACGTAGTGTTCTTCCTTCTGACCGACCGGATCATCGATACAAGGTTTGAGTTAGGAGAAATGAATTTATCATTACAATAGTTTTTTTAGATTTTTCTTCTCTTTGTTCTTCTCTATTTGACAACTTTGTTGCTTTGATGTTTAGTTTGGTGTTAGCACTAATTGGCATAGTTGATTAAGAGTTCATTTGTACTCTTGTTTATCATAGTGAAACTATTTCTTTGATCTAGACGACTCGTGGTTTTTACCCTTACTTTGAGGGGTTTTCACATTAAAAAATCTTGGTGTCTTTATTTGTGATTATGGTGACTTATTATTGTTGTTCTTTGATAGTTTCTCCTCATGGATTCTTGCAAGTTAAGGGAAATTATATCTGCAACATACTTGGTAGATTGGTTGTGTTGTTGTTTTCTCCATCAAGATGACAACTAAGTGGTATATGGAGATGAAGATGGAGATAAATATTGAGACCGGTATGAGGATAGGAATGGAGTGGATTTGTACATTCTCATCTTCATTCTCATACCTAATTAAAAAATGAGTATTACACATATCCATACACATTCATAAAATTGGGTATTAATCATACTCATATCCATACACTCGTACCCTGTTAATGGAAATATTTAGAGACATATCGGATAATATCCATGAAGACAAATCTATTTGTCATCCTTATATGTGACTCAAATAATGAGAAAAACAAGAGAATCTATATTACAACTTATGTGTCAATATTTAATACAAACAATAAATTCATATATCTTCCCATATATGTAACCCCAGATAGTTTTATCGAATAATCATTTTCATACAATATAATTTACTCAAACAAAACCACAATAAAGTAAATATATAAATCAATATTCACCTTTTATTTAATAAATACTCAAATAATATCCCTTATGTAGACAAGAAGAGAAAAAGAAATAAGTAATAAATAAACAAAACTTTAATTTTTTCTTAGCTTAACTGAAAATTTCAAATTTTGTTTACAATTTTTCTCACCAATTCTTTCGATATACCAAGGTTTAAAAGTGTTAAACATTTGTATAACAATGATAACTATAACACTTATGTTTTATTTATTGGGGGGGACTCTTATGTTTTATTTATTGCTTTTGAAAACAGTTGTAAATCCTGATGGGTGATTTTATAACACTGTCCTTTTGGTTTTAACCCGGATTGTTACGAACGTTAATTGTTTATTTAATAAATTTTAAATTTTCACGCGCTTTGGGAAAATGAGGTATTATTAAATACGCCAAGTAATTTTATTTTCTTTATTTTATTTATAAACCCGTAATATCATGACGGGATGTTACAAACGTCACTTATGTCAACTGAACTGAAATTATCAATCGCATTAACCAAATTTAATTTACACAAATTCGGCACAGATCAATAAAATTACACACAACATAGTCAAAAACCAACAAACTCACTTTCTAACATCCAACAACACAAATCCAGTTTGCTTTTTGTACCCACCCAAACATAAATGCCGAAACCAACAAACTCACTTTCTAACATCCAACAACACAACTACAATTCACATTTTTTATCCACCGAAGCTTAACTACCGAAACGCTTCTTCTTCAAAAGCATTCGCAAATTCGAACCATTTTTGCTTACACAAACCCGTTCACATTTCGAATTAACAGTTCACAACAACATTTAGGATTGAGATAACATCCATTTGGGGAACAAGAACAAATAAAAATGGCATTTCAATCGGGAAAGAAGAACATACGACAATAGGGTTTCATTTGGAGAAGAACAAGACAAAAATACGGGAAATCAGTCGAGGAAGAAAAACATACTAAATTAGCCTTTGATTTGGAGAAGAACAACACAAAAATTAGGGCTTGCAATTGTGGAGGAAGTTGTAGTAGCGATTGGCAATGTTGTTCGGTGAAGATAAAATCCAGAAAGTCCGCCTCTGTTTTCCCAAAATCACACTCTTCAAGTTGTTCTTTCTCTGTTTTGATGTGCGAGCGCGTGAGCTAGTAACGATTCTTAACCTCACGCGTAAATTTTCTTTTCATATTTAACAAAACATTAAAATATGGTATGTCATGTAGGCGGGTAAAAAAAGGGTCTAATAAAGGGGTCATTGTATAATTATCCTTAAATATATATAGCCACTAATTAATTTTAGGGCAACGTTAACATAAAATTAAAATTTATAACTTAAAATGAACTAATTAATGGCCTTCTTCACTGATGGTGATGAATTAAAATTATTTGATCTTATATAAATGACGGGAGAGGAAGTAGGGATGGCAACGGGGCGGGGCGGGGACGGGTTTCGCTATCCCATACCCATCCCCATAAAAACAATTCATCCCCATCCCCATACCCAAACCCAACGGGTATCAAACTTTTGTCTCATCCCCATCCCCACCGGGTAACGGGTATAATTTAATACCCATACCTATACCCGTTGTCTTACTACTTCAATGTTAATTTTAATTAATTTGTTATAAAATAATAAAAAATTATGGTAAAAGAAACATAATATTATCAAATATTTAGGACGATGGTTGTTTCTTCAATATCAATTACTTTGAAATAAATTATAATTTTTTACATTTTAGATTAGAATACCAAATAAAATTTCATTAGAACAAAAATATTTATTAAATTTGCAAACATAGTTCATAAAATTTAAAAATATTTTTTAAAAATATAAAAGAAAAACAAATATTCAAATTAAAATATATTTTAAATATCTGTTTACTTCAATTTCTTAAATTCTAATCAATATTTTTTTATACACTAATAAAAGTAAGGTTAAATTATTCCTTTGGCCTCATTTTGGTAGCAAAATATCAATTTGGTTCCTCAATTTTTTTTAATCTTAATTTGGTCCTTATTTTGGAAAATTTGATGTAATCAAGTCCTTTCCTTAGTGGTGTAGTAACGGTGTTAAATGGGATGTCATGTGTCAGTTTCTAGATTTTTTGAATATTTTATTATTTTTTAAAAAAATTTTATTATTCTTTTAATTTTTTTAAAAACAATTAAAAATTTGCCACGTGTCAAGCTGACTTCGTGCCACGTGGCCGTGACAGTGCCACGTGTCACAATTATGCCAGATGTCATTTTCTCATTCTCAATTTGGTCCCTATATTTTAATTTTTGTCTCAATTTAGTCTCAATTTTTGTAAAAATTGTGCAATTTTGCTGCTCTCCAAATTGAAACAAAAATTAACTTTTATATAAATGTTATACAAATATTTTTATTAAATTTGATTTTTTTTATTCAAATTGATATTTTTATTACATATTTTCAACAAAACTAAGTTTATTTAAATTTGTTTTACATTCAATTTTACTTAAAATTATTTTTAAATTTTAAATTTATTTGTTTTTTGTTACATAAACTAGTTAATTTTTCTTAAATTTATATAATTATTCTTTTTACACCAACTAACACATTTGTATAGAAATTATTGAATTTTACACATTTTAAAATATGCAATTATTTAAAATATAAATCAAATAAAAACAATATTAAAGTATGATGTAATAAAATATCAATATAATTTATGATTTTTTTTGTTATTAGCATTATTTTCTATTAACAACTTTAAAATAATTTTAAATAATGTTTAATGTAAAATATAAATTAAAATAAACTTAATCTTGTTAAAAATATTAACTTGAAATATCAATTTTGATAAAAATATTTGTGCACATTTATATATAAATTTAATTTGGTTTAAATTTGGAGAGGAACAAAATTATACCATTTTTACAAAAAATTGGGAATAAACTGAGACAAAAATTAAAATACTAGGACCAAATTGAAAATAGGGAAATGACACCTGGCATAATTGTGACATGTGACACTATCACTTCCATGTGGTACGATATCAGCTTGATACGTGACAAATTTTTATTTTTTTTAAAAACATTCAAAAAAATAAAAAAAAATTCAAAAAAAATTCAAAAAATTCAGAAACTAACACATGATACCCCATTTAATACCGTTACTACACCACTAACGGAAAGAACTTGATTGCATCAAATTTCCCAAAATAGGGACCAAATTGAGATAAAAAAAATTGGAGACCAAATTAATATTTTACTATGAAAATAGGGACCAAAGAATAAATTTAACCTAAAGGTTATAATACATCAATTGATCAAAATGCCGCAAAAGATCTTTTGAACTCCAATATATGTTGGATGGTGATAAAAAAATATTTATGCGAATTACATTAAATTTTATATTGTAGTAAATATTTATACAATTATAGTGAAAATATTACAGTATGATTGATAATGAGTTAGAACATAAAAAATAATTAGATAAATATATCAAAAGAGTATTCTACATGATTAAAATAAAC
>Ga0214543_1012664_pt1 | contig 11074 bp, 8 predicted proteins | sample CNSS2metaG_FD_160094 | JGI IMG/M metagenome (GOLD analysis project Ga0214543, IMG submission 160094) | Root nodule microbial communities from cowpea collected in UCLA plant growth center, Los Angeles, California, USA - CNSS2 | ecosystem: Host-associated > Plants > Roots > Nodule | place: USA...
GGCGGCCTCAATTAGAGAGCTGCCGGCCGGATGACGCCGATCCACCTTGCCAATTGCTTCAAGCGCCAGCATTAACCAGGGTTCAGGCGGAGCCACAATGTCTGGATGGAGCTGCAGCAAATGTGCCAGGAGTGTGGTCCCGGATCGTGGAAGACCAAGGAGAAAGCACACCTCAGGTGAACGACCAAAACGTCCGCTCATCATTCAGACACTCGTGCTTGGCAAGCGCCATCTGTCGGCGCTAGCTCGATTGGGCGAAACAAAGCCGGCCGCCGGATCACATGGGGGCAACCGCTTGCGTACAAGGAGTCGAAAGGACAAGAATTTTGTCTGCCACTCATGACTTGAGACCCGTTCAGTCCGATCGGGCGGGATCACAGAACGATAACTGCAATCGCTTCCCCGATTGCTCGACCGATAAAACGAAATCAAGCAACAGCTCAATTGCACGAAGATTGACTGCAAATATAGCAAAGGTTGAAAAGAACTATACGGACGTTTGCCAAAGACCGCGCGCGGCACATCATGCGCTGGGGCATTGAAGAGGTAACTGCGACATGCACGTTGCTGAGGCTCGGCATACACAAACGTAGGCATATGAGCGGAGTGCTGCAAAGAAGCAGACTATAACGCGGACATCACACATGGCAGGACGCAGCAATCTTCTCAGCGCGGTAGCGATCCAGACGCTACTTCCAGTGAGCACCGCCGTTGGTCGGCCAACACACTGGATCGGCCGTTCATGTGGGAGATCCTCGATTGGGCCATCACCAAGGTAATGTCTTCACTGCCGATTGGTCACAACCGTTGAGACCACGTCTAAGATAGTCCGTCAATAATGAGAGGATGCTGGAGCTCCCACCGCGACAGTGAACCAGGATCCAAACACTCTCTCAGCGCGGATCCGTAAAGCTAATTTCCGACAAAATTTCTATGGGTACTGAGGGCGGCCCAGCGAGCCGCCCTATCGCGCCAGTACCAGCGCTGCTCAAAACTACCGTTGGTGTCCGAGCCCGATTCCAAGATGCAAGGCCTTCTGGCGGAGCGCACCGACGCTGCGTTTGGTCATCTTTGCTATTTTTATGACCGGGGTTCGGGCCTTCGAATGGACTTTGAGCTCCTTGATATCTGCCCTCGTCCATTCGCGCCGCTTAACGCGTTTCTTGGTTGCTTTCTTCACGATGAATGCTCCTTTTGAGAGGAGCGGCTTGTAGCATAGTTTTCACGGCACGACGACCGCAAAAAACAGACAATATGATAGAAGTGGCGCCAGCGTATAACTTGGTCATGCCTTCCAAACGCGAGACGTCTGGGCTAGTACAACTGTGGAACTGTAAACTTCATATACACCTCGCGCTCTGAGAACGTTCCAATCAACGCCCTTCTATTCGCAGCTAAGCAACTGACACTCTCTGGAATGAGTAAGCCAACCCCGAGATCAGTTTAGCCGACCGTCGTCTCGACCACGCTGATGTGCATGAAGAGGCCAGATTCTCCATCCCTCAGGTTAAATCAAGCCAATATCCCTAGCCGCGTTGAACAACTTCGCAATACCCATTACAACGCCACTGTTTCCAAATGTGAACTTCGAGGTGTAGTTGAGTACATCACCATCAGCAAGGGGGTGATCGGCTGACCGTCACGCCGGCAGCGGTTTACGTGGGCTCAATCGCTTGCCGTGGGGCGCTTTCTGCCCGCGTTCGTTCCCACCTGCGAAGTCAAAGGGGCGGTTGCTCAGCTTTCGGCTGTTGCGCGATTTGTCGCTCAACCTACGCCTGCATAGCACACCGATCTAAGTGTTCGAGCGTCTCAAAATATTCCCTTCCCTCCTCGGTGAGGATCCAGCACCCGGCCTCCCGCATCAGCTTTGGCCGAAAATACCGAGTTGGGGCGCGCGGCTGCGCTGCGCTTCATACGAGCTGGCCACTCCGGGCCGCTGCTATACAGATAGCCAATGCTGCTTAACGACTTCGATGCTTGCCCGACCGTGCGGCTGGCCGGCAGCATCTTGAGGTAGACAGCTGAAAACTCACGCACACGCCCTTGACCCAAGGAAAAGCCCGACAACGCCTATTTTGCGGTAAGCTCCAGAGGCGCGCCCCGCCTTCAAAAGAAAGCTTCCTCCTTAAGCCCAATGCGCGACACCCGCCTGCTGTCGCCGCGGTAAGCACCGCTTTCGACGGCATCGGCCACATCCTGCCCGAAGTTTCCGAAGAACGGTTCAGCATTAGATAGCTGCGTTGACTAGGAGTGTGACGAGGTCTCAAGTGTCGCCTTGGACCGGTACGAGATCAAACGACGTCGGTGGTAACCACGCTGTTGTACATCTTGACGAATGACGTCGCTCACGGAACGAACCGCCCGCTTCTTTCTCTTCCAATTGCCGTCCAATCCCGCGGGGATCCCAAAGCCTGTCGGAATGACCAAAAGATCGTGTCTTTGGTTCAAATAGATATCGAACATGTGGTGTCTTTTGTCGCACGAGCGTAGACCGGCCGTTCATCGGTTTGGTGACATCGAAGCAACAGTCTCCCTTAAAGTCACTGGACGATCAAATGACATTCGAAAGCTCCCGTCCTGATACGTCAAGACCGTCACGGGCACGATGGTGGCGCAAGATGTGAGCGTGTTCACGTCCCAACTTAGGGTCCGCTGACAGGCGCACTCGCCGATCGTCGGCCTGAAACGTGGCGAGAGTACATCTAATTGACTCAGCTACTTTGCGGCTTTGCGGAACCTACGCTACAGTTTTTTGGTTCTGGCAACTAGTTGATGCAGCATAACCTTGACCAGTCCTAGCGAGCACACCCTCGCCAGCTATCAGGCTTCCCAAGCAATGGCTTTACGAGGCGCCGCCTCGGGAAGCAGACGATTACGTTTATCGCCGGTATAGTTGAAGAAATCCTCCGTCCCGTCTTCGCGGACCGTGTCGAGAGTAAAGCAAATAAAGATCCACCTATGGCGGTGCCGAGCCGGTATGACCGGAAAGCGACTGTGTTCAAGGATCCGGGCCAGTTCGGGGCAGGCGTCGTTGACTAAAACGACGTCAGGAGGGACCGAAAGGACGTTGATATCTATGTAAAGACTGGACAACGGCAGATCGTCATCGTCGTAAGCTGGGGAACCATTTTTGAGTGGTTCGGGCGCGACTATCACTTGCGCATTGCTTCTGGCAAATAATCAGCCACCTTTTCAAGACCGCACGAGCAAAGGGTCATCGGTCGATGCACCTTCACGTTAAGCTCCCGCAACGGGTTCACAATTCCTTCGACGTCCTCATTCAGTTCGTCGAGATAGCGGTCCTGGATTCGGTGGCGGACCCGTGCGCCAGCTTGCGTACCTGCTGCCGCCGACGAGAGAACGCGGACAATACCACTCCCAGCGAAGCTTAAGATTGATATAAGAGAATAGATCGCAAGAGAGTTCGCGATCGTGAGCCGCATGATTGGTGGCCGTACCCACCACGACTTCCTTCACTTTCGACCCCTCGTCGTACGAATTTAAGGTCACGCTTCCGGTATTGGCCGTGCCTTCAGGATTCCACAGACCGACTGCCGATCTGTGCCGATTGTGTAAGTGGAGCGTCTGCCATAGTAAGGCTACCGCACGGAATGGCAGCGGCCGGAAGTAAGCTTGATCCGGAGCGCCGCCGCCAAGGCTCGAAGGCGGACGCCGGCCATTGTAGAAGGCGAGGTATCGTCCGCCCGAGACGCGGGCGTCGGACACAGTCTCATAGGCATGCTCGACGAATTCGTTGTCGCGCCGGGCAAGCAAGGGGGATGCCATGACTGGCGAGCACGCTGGTGAACGTCGGGCCCGTGAACTACGAGCCTTGGTCGGTGAAGATGTCCCGCTTTCGTGGAAATCTCAGGAAGGGCGAAACCCTTGCTTGCTCATGAGAAGCTCGTCCTTGGGGATCCTCGAAAGGCTGATTGGATGGATTAGCTAATGCAGGTGAGGTTCGAAGCTCCAACACATCGGCGAAGATTGTCCAATCGCGGACACTCTTTTGCTTGCAAAAATCAGTCTCCGCCTGCTGAGCAGCAGCACTCAGGGAGGCGGCATCGACCTTGAATGCTGCCTGGCACGCACGATGCTCGCCGCCAGTATCGTCACAAACGGTCTTAATAAACCGAACATTAAATGAAGGCATGCCCCTCTCTTCCCGTGGTTCGCTTATCTACTATTCTGCCATTCGCACCGAGAGTACTTGATCTGCCTCAAGCAGCACCCCAAGAGGTCTGTCCGCTCGTCCGAAGATAGATCCAGATGTAACAGCGCGGCGCGAGCCGCTTATTGTCGCGAAGAACAGGGATGGCCTGTCTGTCCTACCTGCCTTATCGCACGACGCTTTGAGCCGAGGGGCAGCGCCTCTCAGGAGCCTCATGCCGACGACCGGGAAAATCAAGTGTTTGATCGAGGATTGTCTCGCAGAGACGATCGAGGGCAACATGCACTAGCATTGCAGGCGCGCGCGTGCAGATTTTCCATATGCGGCGGCGAGGCACTATACGCGCAGGCGATCGTGCAGCAATCAGGCAAGGAACCCCGATCTTGCATCCGACAGTCCACCAGCCGCCGCCACAGCAAAGCCGATCATAAGGCTTGTCGCAGCCCACGTTTCCACGAGCCCAGGTCCGGACTTCAGTGCCAAACCCTAAGGGTGGGATCAGCCCCGGCAAGGCTACCGACAATGAAAGGCGAACAATCGTTTGACCATCCGCGTGCACGGAGCAATGAGGAAAAATGCTGCCGTAACCCTTGGAGCGTGAGTTGCGCCTCAAATCAACACGCTGGCGTCTTGCAGAGAGTGCGAGGCCCTGGCGGACTCCCGAGTTCGGACATGTCGACTGCCAACGCGGGCGTCTGTGGCACGTAGCTGCCGCTCGAGCTCAACCACTCCGGATGGACTGGCCTTTTGACCCGCATCAATGCTGCGGCGACTCCGTCCTGATAGCAGTCATCTTCTAGTAAGGTCATACGCATGGCGGAAAGAGCGACTTGAGCCCATGATGCTTTCATGTCCGGGTACCAGCGATCACTTTTTAGGACTCCTTCCGGACGCAGCCGAGCCGCGGGTCGATGACCTGCACATGATAAGTTGCGCCGCTTGCGATGGCGTCTACTTTATCGACCTGCGGACAGGCCCGATTATGGGCTCCGAGCGAAGCTACGTTCATTCTAATGGTGTCAACCGAATCCGGCGTCTTCGCGCGCTCGCTGGAGCGCGTGGTACGCGCGCGAGAGCGCGGCTGAGGTCGCCCGCACACCCACGCCATGACGCTGCAGAACACGGAGATGTGTCACCAACAAGAGATGTGACATGACGGAAAGCCGGACCATCTACCCCGCCGCGGGCCGGATTGCTGGAGCTGCAGACCAGTTTAGTTCGTGCAGAACAGTTACAAATACCAACAGCCGAGGTCTTGAGCTGACCCAGATCGATTCGACTGAAGCTCAGGCCTTGTTTCCCGGCGGGGATCTAAATATTTCGGTTCGCGAGCGGACCGTGTTCCGTACCAACGATGCGACGGCCGATAGCCCTCTGCCGCGGCTCACGCCATCGATACCGCGCGCCGTCCGGTCTAATCGGGCAGAGCCTGTTCGCGCGGAAACCAAGCGATGTTCGCAATGTTCACAAGGTTGTCTAAATTTGTCAGCTCGCAGCGATGAACTTCGTCCAGGATCTAATGGCGATTCGATCTGGGAGCGGCTCGAAATCATGCCGCCCTTCGATCAGGATCTGGAGATTGCCGTGATCGAGGGCAATTCAATTCACCGGGTGGTCTTTCCTTGTCGCCGGGTGTTCGGCGGATGGATCAACGCGAATACCGGAGAGCACGTCGCCGTGCAGCCGACGCATTGGCGTATCTGGCTCGGATAGCGGCGGCCATCCTGCACAATAGATTGGCGTGAGTTGAGGCAGGAACTGGGTTCGGCGTCCTCTCGTCGGAAACTATCTAGAGTTTCCTGAATGAGAGCGCCTGACGGGAAACATGTCCGAGCGGACCGATTGTGGTGGGGGCTTGCGGTGACCGTCCGGCATCACTCCTCGCATTGCTGTCGCAACCGTTCCCAATGTACTCGCGAGCGACACACCTCTGTGTAGATTTTGACTCTCAGACCAAACGATCGCTTACCACGTCATAATTAACAACGATAAATGTGTCGATATGAGTCCATATTTTCGGCGAATGTTTCTCGCCTTGATGAACCGTCGGCTATTCTCTCTCGGCCAAGTAGCGCGACGCGTCAGCGTCGTTCCTCCGGGTTCACCTCCTTCGGACCACCAACTGGGGCCTGGCATTTTGGTTGGCCCCAAGGCTTGCTCGAGATTGCGGAGAGCGCAAATGACCACAAGCAAATTCGCTTGGTCGAGAACAGACCCGAGCGCGGGATCAATGGTTTTGCGGATCGGATGCTGCACGCAGTTCGCGGGCGGCAGCGACCATGTTGGTTAGCGCAGGTCGAACCTCCTCCCAGTTGCGCGTTTTTAGGCCGCAGTCCGGATTGACCCAGAGCTGCCATTCCTGCAAACGCGTCCGAGCCAGTACCATCAGCTCCTGCATTTCGCCCACCTCGGGAACGCGTGGAGAGTGGATGTCGTACACGCCCGGTCCGATTTGATTTGGATAGTCGTACTTGCTGAATGCGTCCAGTAGCTCCATTTTCGATCGCGACGTTTCGATCGAAATGACATCCGCATCCATTGCAGCGATCGCACCGATGATGTCGTTAAACTCTGAGTAGCACATATGTGTATGAATTTGCGTTTGATCGGCAACGCCCGATGAGCAAATGCGGAAGCACTCTCCGGCCCAATCGAGATATGCCTTCCACTCCGATCGGCGCAAGGGCAATCCTTCGCGGAGTGCCGCTTCGTCGATCTGGATCATGGCCGCACCGGCATTCTCGAGATCGCGGACTTCGTCGCGGATCGCGAGCGCAAGCTGACGGCAGACCTCGCTTCTAGGAATATCATCGCGAACAAACGACCAGTTCAGGATCGTCACCGGTCCGGTCAACATGGCCTTCATTGGCTTGCTAGTTAGTGATTGCGCATAGCGCCACCAGTCCACAGTGATCGGCTTCGACCGCACTACATCGCCAAACAGGATCGGGGGCCTGACGCAGCGCGAACCATAAGACTGTACCCATCCCTTCCTGGTAAATAGGAAGCCGCCGAGTTGCTCGCCAAAGTACTGCACCATGTCATTGCGCTCAAATTCGCCGTGCACGAGGACGTCAAGACCGATGTCCTCCTGCCAACGTACGGCGCGGGCTATCTCCTCCTTGATGAACCTGCCGTATTGTTCGTCGCTCATCGCGCCTAGCGCATGCGCCGCACGAGCATTTCGAACCTCTCTGGTCTGCGGAAACGATCCGATTGTCGTGGTGGGAAAAGCTGGTAGTCCAAAGCGCGCCCTTTGGATCTCGGAACGACGGGCAAATGGGCTTGCGCGCCTGCGCATCGTCTGGTCGATCGCCCTCATCCGGGTAGCGACATTGGCATCATGGATCTTCGGCGAAGTCCGGCGGGCAGTCGCAGCGCATTCCGAATCGGCAAGAGCGAGCCCAACATTTTGGTCGCCAGCGAGTGCTCGCGCCAGGATCGCAAGCTCACGCATCTTCTGAACAGAGAAAGCAAGCCAGCTCTTGACGTCGGACGTGAGCCCGGTCTCGAGTTCAACATCGACCGGCACGTGAAGCAGCGAGCAGGATGGAGCGAGCTGTACACGGTGCTTGCCGAGCTTCGCAATCGCGGGCTCCAGCCGCTGACGAAGGGACGACAAGTTCGACCGCCATACATTCCGGCCGTCGATGACCCCGAGCGACATGACGAGATCACTTCGGCCGACAGCGACGATCTTATCCAACAACTCTGGCGCTCGAACTAGATCAAAGTGCAGACCGGAAACCGGGAGGCTCAATGCGGTATCCAGATTGTCGCCTAGCTCGCCGAAATAGCTGGCAACCATGATCTTGATAGCCGGTCCCTCCTTTGCGAACCGGTTATAGGCATGTAGCAATGATTTTCGCACCGCTTCGTCCAGATCAAGGACCAGGCAGGGCTCGTCAAACTGAACCCAACTTGCCCCTCGTTCGGCCAATTCATGCAGAACGTCGATATAGACCGGTATCAAATCATCCAGTAGGGAGAGGGGCTGGAACGCGCTATCGGCACTCTTACCGAGATTTAGGAATGTGACGGGCCCGATCAGGACAGGGCGGGTTTGAAAGCCTAGAGCCTTTGCTTCCACATACTCTTCAATGGGTTTGCGAGAGCAAAGTCTGAACCCCTGTCCCTTGTAAAACTCGGGAACCATGTAGTGGTAGTTGGTATCAAACCACTTAGTCATTTCCTGCGCGGGTGCGCCAGACCCCCGCGGGCCCAGACCGCAACTCGCATCCTGATCGTCGCATTGTGATCCGCGAGCCATGGCGAAGTACGTCTTGAGGGAAACGGATTCTCCTTTCGAGGCGTAGATCTCCGGGATAGCGCCAACCATGACACTTGTATCGAGCACCTGATCATACAGCGAGAAGTCATTCGACGGAATGACCGTGACGCCGAGAGACTTCTGACGAGCCCAGTTCGCTGCGCGCAGGCCGGATGCGTCCTCGAGCAACTGCTGTTCGCTGATCTTTCCGGCCCAGTAGCTTTCAAGAGCGAATTTGAGCTCACGCCTTGGACCGATGCGTGGCGTACCGAGCGTAGCAACCGGAAGAGAGAGAAGAGACATAGTGTTAACCCCTGTTGGGGACAGAGGCCATGGCGGACGCAGGCAGAGGAAGTCGCGCGCGCGACGGCTGCTTGGCGCACCACCGAGACACCCCGCCCGTGGACCAATCTATCGTCGGGGCAGGTCTCCTGGCTCGCTGGCTCATCGCTGCTGTCCGGCCTTCCCAAAGCCGTGCGGGCTTCAGTGACATCGTTGGACAGTAGCTCGCCGCTCACAGTTGCGGGGGCAGCGCCGGCATTTGGACCGGCTTCCCTCTTAGCTCCGGATCAAGTGGGATTCGGAGAACCTCGACGAGCTTGGATTATCGGCAGGAGGACTCTTCCGTCAACCTCTCAGATTATGTGCCACGCTATCTGCGACATCTACTAGGCGAATGACCGTCCATCTCTATGATTCTCTAAACAGAGCTGTCGCAATCAGAGATGTCCTTGTCAGATGTCGGAGTGCGACTCGGAGCTGCCTTGAGGCGACGCCGCCCGCCCCATCAATGAAGGGACAAAACCAGCCCGCGTAGCGGCGATTACCGCCGTTTCGAGCAGAATGCATTCGATGCGGCTTCCGATTTCCAGCGGTTCGCCCAGCACATCCGCTGGCCAGCTATTTTCTCGACTAGAGGATCCCCATTGAACACGTCAAGGCAGGAGGCGCAATCTAGCAACATACGCGGCGAGCAGGTTGATTTTCGTGCCAGCCAGACTTCTCGGCTTCGTATCGCCAGCCATCATGTAGGCCGAACGCCGACGGCAACTTTAGCGAACCACCCGGTTCAATGACGGCAAACACACCGTCGAATCTCATCAGGCACTTGGCATCGAGGCGCTCACCTCTTCCGCAAACTATCTGTGCGGGACAAGGATGCACAAACTACGCCGATACACTGAATGGAAACATCGAAACGTGCGCAGGTCGGAAAGTCGACAATAGGGACATAAAACCCCGTGCAAATCTCCGCCTGCTGCCTGGCACGAAGAATGCAAGCCCCTCGACATGCCCAGTCTCTTCTGCTGGGGATGTCCAGCTCAGCCAATTGACGCTGTCGCTGGCTATGGAAGTTAGCGGCGCGTGACATAGAGGGGAGCGCCTGCCCGCGCGGGACAGCCGCGGGTGCCCCGTCGCGTCTCCGTAAACTTCTTGCGCTCGCTCATAGCAGGTTCAAGGTTGCCCGCCTTGAAAGATGTACGGATGAAACGTGATAGGCCGAGGGTTATGAAGAGAATGTCGGGAAGACCCGCGCTATGGCTTCGCATGGGCGGACTTCTAATCTGCCTAGCCTGGCCGGCTGCCATGAGTAACACTATTCGCGCCAGCGACAACCCACTTGTCGAAAGACTCAAGTCAACGTGGCGAGCGCAAGATGGTGAGACGATAGAACAAATCATCTCCAATGTCTCGAAGGTGGCACAGTTCGTCCCTCAGATGTGGGGGGTCGCTGAACTTGGCGAAAACGACCATGTTTTCGTTTCGTGGACCAGGCACCGAGACAACAAATCAGACGAACAGTACGCTATCACCTGGAAAGTCGCGCTCGACGGTACGATTGAGCTTGCGTCAACCTATGCGAAGCCGATGGAATTGGGCTGGCGTGCCCTAGCGCTCTCGCTGATCGCCAAAGAAGTCGCAGATGGTGAAAGGGACGCAAATCTTAGCTTTCTGCATGATCCAAGTAACTTCAACTTTGTGACTACGCCGCAAGGCCGGCTCGGCGATCTTCTGCGGCAGGGCCGATGCACTATCATTGAACCTGTTGGGGTCGACTACTTACCCAAGCAGAATGACAAGCCGAACGAGAAAGGCGATCTATGGCGCATTCTGCTCTTGGTGAATTGCGATATCCAAGGACCACGTTATTTTACACACAACGGGGTCATCACCTTCGAGAAGAGCGAAGGCCAAGATTGGGAGCCACAATCCTCTTTTGCCAAGCGCATCGCGAAATTTCCTCCGGGCTCCTGGTTCCAACGGACCGAGCCAAAGGAAGAGGAAGACTAGGAGAGCGAAGGCCTTAGCAGACGGTCGCGCAGGGCAACATCGCACCGCAGCTGCCGTACGGTCGAACGCCTCGTACCAACTGCAAGACATACGCGCTCTGCAGTTGCGTTGTTTACGGCTCCGCAACAGTCCCGCTGCCTTTCTCGCAGCAGTTCGGCCCGCCGTAAGGAAGGTCGAGCAGCACAATTGCGTTCTTCCACCACGTGTCGAGCTTAGCTGTCGCGCGCCATGGAAAACTGCCCCCTCGGCGTCATGAGGAATTGCCCCCTCCTCGGATAGCTGAGGAGAGAGTGAATGAAGCAGGAACGAATCACTGAAGGCTCGACGTGGAGTGATCCACG
>Ga0214543_1012673_pt1 | contig 11066 bp, 10 predicted proteins | sample CNSS2metaG_FD_160094 | JGI IMG/M metagenome (GOLD analysis project Ga0214543, IMG submission 160094) | Root nodule microbial communities from cowpea collected in UCLA plant growth center, Los Angeles, California, USA - CNSS2 | ecosystem: Host-associated > Plants > Roots > Nodule | place: USA...
ACTAAAAATGGTAATACAATAAATTAATTAGGATTTGGTGTGGAATTTATAAAATATTACACGATATTTACTGAAATGTTTCGTAGTCTTGAAAGTGAATACTTTTTGTACCTGATCGGTACTATTTCGGTGCGGAACCAGACGATCTCAAGAACCCTCTGTGTCGAACCTCCTCCTGTTCCTCCTTGGACTCCTCCTAGATCTCCCTGCCGTCTGCACTCCGGGGGTGGGGGTACCTACAGGCACTCCGACGATTAAGTCAGAGAGTGATTGATATGTGGTGTAATTGGTTAGCGAGAAAATGGTACCTTTACCTGTTCACTAGGCCTTAATTTATACTAATTTCTTAATGGACCTGTTATTAATATTTGCGGACCGTTTGTATTCGAGGATCGATTCCTTCCCTTTCCGACTGAGGTTGCACGCATCAGTTCTTTCCTTATTTGCTGAAATTCTTCTTCTGTGTCTTTGATAAAGATCAGCTCTTTTCATTCTAAGGTTTGTCCGTCTGTACTTTTGTCAAAGATCCATTCCTTCCTTTTTGGGGTTTGTTCGTCTGTACTTCTCACATATCAACTCCTTCCTTTTTGGGGTTTGGCCGTCTGTACTTCTCAAATATCAACTCCTTCCTTTTCAGGGCTTGGCCGTCTGTACTTCTCAAATATCAACTCCTTCCTTTTTGGGGTTTGATTGCACGCTGCCCCTCTGTACCACATGTTCCGCCTACTACCCCTTGGGCTGGGATGTACTCGGCCAAGAGGGCCAGGAAGTACCCGGCCACTACACTTATTGGGCTGCCAGCGTTGCGCTGGATCCAAGCCCCCGTGGTTGGGCCAGAGTGTGGGGATGCTCCTACCTGGGCCGGGATGATCCCGGCCAGTTTCCCCTTGCTAGGCCGGGATGTACCCGGCCATACACTAACACTAGCCCTCCTAGGCTCGTAGTGAACAAAGTTCACAAGAGGCTATGATGTGTTGCCTTTGGAAATGGTGTCGAGGCATCCCCAACCACTTGCGTTTATGAGACTTGCTTTAATTATGGGGAAAGAGAAAGTGTTACATTGGCTCGCCATTCGAGGCTGTCTTGTCATAATAATGAGATGGTTTAGGTGGGGAGTTTTAAAGGAGATGTGCCGACAACCGTTGGATGGAGCGAGATCTCATGGTGATGAGGGGGTTACTCTTGTGAAAGTGGTCCACTATAAATAGAGGTGGGGTCTTGATGTTGTGAGGCAAAGGATCCCTTTAGGAAGTGAGCCACCACCAACCGAGCCTTTCCTATCTGCACCATCCCAGGTATGTCGTCCTCCTCTGCTTATTATCTTTCCAGTAGGCATAGCAACTCTGAGGAGGAGGGGACCATGTCTGACTCCCCGTGCAGTGATAGTGTGTAGAGGGACGATGAGGACTCTATTGGTGCCGAGGAGTTCTCGGCCCTGCGTCACCCGGGGTACGAGTGGGTAGATCCCCAGGTGAAACTCCCTCTGTCTAGGTTTAGTAAATCTGTCACCATAGTTGATTTTTGTAAGAAGTATGATATTCTAGCTGATACAGTAGACGATCGTATTATTAGTGTAGAGCGAGCTAGGAGTGGGGATAGTGTATGTCATGGTCGAGAAGGTCATTCGCATGATTTTTTCTACATGTACTCTACCTTAGTCTCTGATTTGCATGTGTGTCTCCCCTTTGATGATTTTACAATGAGAGTGCTGAATGTAGCACCCAGCCAGCTGCATCCTAATAGTTGGACGTCCCTTCAGGCGTTCTGACTGGTTTGTCGAGTGTTCCATTTGAGACCCTCCCCGCAGGTTTTCTTGCAGTACTATTGTACGCGTCCGGGGGATCTGGTTAGTTGGTTGTCTCTAGTGGGTCAAAGCCACCAGTGTCTACTTGCATCTTATACACAATCTTTTAAAAGGTTTAAGACTGGTTTCTTTAAGGTAGTCATCCGGTCCGCTGGGGTTGGATATTTTTACTTTGAAAATGGCGAGTGGCGAGCCCAAACTCCCGTTCTATTGGACCAAACATCCCACCCCATATCGAGTTTGGCCGAGAGCATCCCTTACCCAAGAGGATCTGTATGTGCTGTCTTATTTGGACCAATTGCCCAAGAAACTCTCCTCCAAGAAAATTATTGGTGTGTTTAGTTCCTCTTGTCCGCGCGATGACCTTTTCGGTATGTATGTTCGTCTGACTCCCCATAGATATGCGTCTGGTATATTTGGACTAACGCTTATTTCTTTTTTGCAGATATCATGGTTGTTGTTGGTCCCTCTGGTAAAGAAGTGTTTCTGGAACTGAGGAGGAAAAAGCTAGAGGAGGAGAAGAGGAAAGGGGGTGAGAGTGCAAGTCGTATTCCCGCAGAGATGACTTCCCAGAAGGGCGACCTGATGCCTCCTGCGGCAAAGAAGAAAAGCAAGCGTAGGGATTGTACCGCAAGGCCGAGTACTCCCCGGTCATCCTCCCCCAAGAAGTCTCGAGGCGCTTCCTCTATTAATAGTGTGACTGACTCTTTGTCGGCGATGTTTGATGCGCAACTCAAAATCAACCAAGGCATAGAGGTTTCCTTATCGTCGGAGGAGGCTGAGATTGTTTCAGCCATGCGTCCTAAGACTGTGATGTATGCGCTGAATGAATTTCATGTCAGGGCAATGGCGATGGGTCGCCATCTGAACACAGTGCTAAGCCAACTGGAAGAGACAAGCAAACTATCAGCTGAGATAGAGAGTTTACAGAGGGAATTGGCTGAGGCCAATAACAGGAGGCAAGAGGTTTCGCTTTAGTTGGGAAGTGTAAAAAATGAGCGATCTCAGCTGCTAGCAAAGCGTAATGTCTTGAAAACGCACTGCAGGGATTTTGAGAAAAAAAATGAGGATTCCCAAGTGGCCTTGGAGCGTCTAGAGGAGGAGCTGGCAGCTGAGAAAAGGGATAATGCTGAGAAAGCTGCCCGGATTTACCAGTTGGAGGGGTACGTGATGTCCTAGCATGAGGAAGGTTTCCACAAGGCCCTGTGCCAGGCTGCTCACTATTTTAACTTTGACGTGGGAGATAGGCGTTTTAATATTGATGAGGATGTGTACGAAGGCTCCGTCATGGCTGTGGAGGACATCCCTGTTGCTGGGCAACAGAAACCTACTGCTTCCCCCGAGGATTGATATGTTGTTTTGTATTTTCTAGTTTTAGAAACTGTTTGTCGAGCTTTGATTTTCTACCTGTTGGACATGTATTAACACATATTGTATGTTTGGATGTCATGCTTTGAACTTTCTTTTAGATTTTTGTGTTTGCATCTGCTGCTTGTGCCTCTTTGTATGTTGCTAGCCATTTGTATTTGTAGGTGAAGGTAAGATGTACTCGGCCACTTCTGGCCATGATGTGGCAGGCCACCTCTGGCCGGGATGTACTCTGCCGCTCCTGGCCGGGATGTACTCGGCCACTTATGGCCAGGATTGTGTTTTCTTTTAGGTTGTCTGCTCCTTAAGTTTTTGTATGGTTGTGTATTACCTTAGGTTTTTGCTTGTATGGGGGGATCATCTAGGGCGATGAAGCTTCCTTTCCCATTGGTATAGGTGTGGGGGGATCATCTAGTTCGATGAAGCTTCATTTCCCATGAGAGATTGCGAAATTTTAACTATTTATTGTGCTTGATCGGGATATATGCGTGTGTTGACAATAAATAAGATAATTATAGGATAATAATGAAATAATCATGCTTTATTTATGACTATGATGCCTCGTTAAAACCTTCTTGACCAAAAACCCTCCTTAGGGAAAAAAGATCAAGGTAGGAAAGAGTACATCATTTATTGCGCAATCGAAATCACAAAAGAGTCTGAAAAATAAACGTTTGACAAACTAATTGTAATAAAACTTATGATGTGAGGCGTTCCAGGTGGCCGGGACAGGGCACCAGATAAATGCTCTAACCTGTATGCGTCGTTTCCCACAGCTTCGTTGATTCGGAATGACCCTTCCCAATTGGGCAAGAACTTCCCTTCATGCTTCCGGGCGGCACTTGCCATACGCCATACTAGATCTCCCTGGTGAAAAGATCGGGGTTTGACTTTAGTATTATAGCGGCGCTGGGCCCTTAGTTTGGATGCCTCTTCCCGAATGCGCACTTGATCTTGGAGCTCTTGAACCAGGTATAGGCTTGTTAGCATACTTTCTTCATTAAGATGCGTGTTGAACAGATGGCGTCGCAAAGAGGGCTCTCCAATCTCGACCGGGATCATTGCGTCTACTCCATATGCTAAGCAGTAGGGTGTCTCTTGTGTTGTTGACTACGAGGTACAGCGATATGCCCATAAGACTTCTAATAATTCGTCAGCCCACCTTCCTTTGGCATCTCCCAACCTCTTCTTAAGTTCTCGCAGTATGACCTTGTTTGCTGCTTCGGCTTGCCCATTTGTTTGTGGGTGCTCGACCGAGCTGGTTATATGTTGTATATGGTGTCCCCTATAGAACTCGGCTAGCCCCTTGTCGATGAACTGTCTACCATTATCTGTTATGACGATGCTTGGTATGCCGAACCTGCACACTATATTCTTCCAGACAAATTTCTGTACCTACTGGGCCGTGATCAGGGCCAGTGGCTCCGCCTCAATCCACTTAGTGAAGTAGTCTATAGCTACCAACAAGAACTTTACCTGACCTTTCCCTGGGCTGAAGGGCCCTACGATATCCATGCCCCACTTGGCGAAAGGCCAAGGGGAGGTAATACCGTGCAACTCCTCTGACTTGAGATGTATCATGTTACCGTGCTATTGGCACTGGGTGCACTTCCTTACGTACTTCTCGCAGTCTTCTTTGATAGTCGGCCAATAGTATCTTGCTCGTAATACCCGAGCTGCCATGGTTCGGGATCCTGAATGTAAGCCACAAATCCCCGTGTGTAACTCTTCCATAATATACTGGGCTTCGCGGTTTGTGACGCATTTTAATAGAGGGTTGGAGAAGCCTCGTTTGTACAATTCTTCACCAACCAAAGTGAATCGAGAAGCTTTCCTACGCATGATAGGGTCATCAATTCCGTTTGTGTCACCGTGTTGAATGAACTGTATAATAGGAGCCATCCACTCTTCCACCTCTGGTGCGACTGTCTCAATAGTATTGCATTCTGCTAGAGTTACAATAGGACGGTCGAGTGTGGCATGGATCACTGTATGATGTTGTCCCTTTACTTTGGTAGTCGCCAACTTCGAGAGCAGGTCGGCTCTGGAATTTTGGGCTCTGTCAACATGCTTTACGCTTGCTGTTCTGAATCTGTTCAACATGCCCTGCACAACGTGATAATATCGTAATAGGAGGGGGTCCTTTACCTGGAAAGTGTCGTCCAAGTGTCCTACGATCAGCTGAGAATCAGTTCGGCATGTCACCGCATTTGCTCCCATGTCTGCTGCGAGGGTCAACCCTGCTATTAATGCCTCATATTCTGCCTGATTGTTAGAGGGTTTAAAGCCAAAGCGCAAAAATTGCTCGAGTAGTAAATCATTCGGTCCCTGCAAAACAATCCCAGGACCCCCGCCTTTCGCGTTGGAGGAGCCATCCACCGACAGGATCCAACCTTCCTCGCGTACGTCAGGATCTCCTGTTAATTCGTTGACAAAATCTACCAGGCATTGTCCCTTGATCGGCCCTCGAGCTTGACATCGAATATGATACTTAGATAGTTCTACGGACCACCCAACCATTCGGCCGACGGGGTCGGGTCGCCTCAATACTTTGTGTAATTGGTAGTCAGACTTGACTATTACCTCGTTTCCCTGAAAGTATGGTCGCAGTCATCTAGTTGTTATCACAAGTGCTAGGATTACCTTTTCCACTGTCTGGTACTGCAGTTCTGCATCGTGTAGGGCTTTGCTGATAAAGTATATGGGTCACTGGTCCCCCGCCTGATCTTGTACAATGGCCGCGCTAACAGCATTGGTAGAGATGGCTAGATATACTAACAGGGGTTTCCCCTTGCTAGGCTTCTGTAGTACTGGGGGAGAAGACAAATACTCCTTCAACGCTTGGAAAGATTGCTCGCAAGCCTCATCCCATACGAATTTTTGCGCTTTTTTCATGAGCCTAAGCATCGGCTGGATTCTTTCTGCTAACTTAGGCATAAAACGTGATAACGCAGTTAGCCTCCCTACCAATCTTTGTATCTCCTTGATGTTGGTTGGACTCCTCATGTTAACAACTACTTGACACTTGTCGGGATTCGCCTCTATTCCCCTGTGGGATAACATGAAACCTAGGAACTTTCCGCCTGCAACCCCGAAAACACACTTTTCTGGATTCAGTCTCATGTCATACTTCCGTAGGCTGCCAAGACCTCGTCCAAATCTTTGACGTGTTGCTCGAGTGAATCTGACATGACTACCATGTCGTCGATGTAGACCTCCATACACTTTCCGATGAGATGACGAAACACCTTGTCCATCAGCCGCTGGTATGTGGCTTCAGCATTTTTTAGTCCAAAAGGCATGACTTCATAGTAGAAGTTAGCTTCTTCCGTGATGAACGCCGTTTTTTCTTTATCAGGAGGATACATTGGGATCTGATTGTACCCAGAGTACGTGTCCAAAAAACTTAGCACCCTGTGTCCAGCTGCACCGTCTACCAATCTATCGATGCTTGGGAGAGGGTACGTGTCTTTAGGGCACGCCTTGTTGAGGTTGGTGTAGTCTGTACACATCCGCCATTTGCCATTTGCCTTTTTTACCAACATTACGTTGGTCAGCCAGGTCATGTAGGTGGCCTCCTTGATGAAGCCTGCCGAAATTAACTTCTGTACTCCTACTTTGCCTGCCTCCATTTTTTCTCCCCCCATCTTTCTTCTCTTCTGTGCTACGGGTCAAGCTTCCCGAAAAATAGACAGTTTGTGACTGGCTACTCTTGGGTCAATGCCTAGCATGTCGGCTGCGCTCCAGGCGAACAAATCAACGTTCCTCTGTAATACTTCCTACATCTCGGGGGTCTTTACAAGTGTCCTGCTGACATGGGTGTACCGATGCTCATCGAAATGGAATTCTTCTGTGCTTTCAATTGGTTCCACCCTCTCCTCACTACTGACCCGAGGATCCAGGTCTACTTCCGCTTCCCTTGGGACCTTCTCAACATTATTCACTATTCGTTTGGGAGGAGACTTGGGTCTTTCTCTCAAATTGTCCGCATAGCATCTACGAGCAGTCGGTTGGTCTACGTGCACCGTGATTATGTCCCTGAGGCTGACGGAAACTTCATGGCCAAGTGATATGTGGAGACTACTGCACCAAGCGTATTCAACGAGGGTCTCCCTAGCAAAATATTATAAGAGGAGTCAGCATCAACAATAAGGTATCGAATTTTTACCATTCATGTTACCATTCTTGCCCCGAACTTGGTGAACAAGTCAACGTAGCCTTTCATATTCACTCGCTCCCCTGAAAAGCCCACGATCGGCTCTGAGTATTGTTGGATCTCCCCTTCTGGAATTTTTAGCTTTCTGAGAGTGCCCCAGTATAGGATGTCCACCGAACTACCCGGGTCCACTAGGGTTTTCCTAACCGCGAAGTCCTCGATCTCTACTGATATCACCATTGGGTCGTCATGTTGGGGGTCGATCGCTTGGAAATCGTCATCTCGGAACGTGATGGGTGACATGTGCCGCTTGGGAGATACTGTCACGGCATTGACGCTCTGAATCGCTCGCACATACTTCTTTCTTGCCGACGTAGTGGCCCCATCTCCTGCGAAGCCTCCTGAAATGTAATTAATTACTCCTCTCAGTGGCCTTTCTCTCGTATCCCGCTCATCATCTTTTTTGGGTTCGGCCCTTCTGTGGGTGCCTTCTCCTTCCCTCTCTCGGTACCCCGATGTCCTTCGTGGTTGCTCCTCGTAGCGTTTTTCTCTTTCTCCCCTTGAAGAGAATCCCCCGCCTTCTTGTTTTACGAATCTTCTTAGATGTCCCGCTTGTATCAATTCCTCGATTTTATCTTTCAAGGTAAAACATTCTTCTGTTGTATGCCCATAATTTCGGTGATACCGACAATGCTTGGTGGTATCGGCGTTTGGGGGACTCGGGGCCCTTCGAGGGGCTGTTATTAGATCGATGTTCAGTGCTTCTTCCAGAATTCTGGCTCTGTTGGACACGAGGGGCGTGTACCTGCTGTATTTCGGCTGCCTAGAGTCTTTGAACCTATGGTCGGATCGGGGTGCCAATGTTTGCTCTCTATTGTGGTGCCTCTTCTCCTGTGCGTCCGGTCGAGTTGTATTGCAGAATTCTTTCAGTTCCTCCATCTGCATGAATTTGGTGGCCTTGGTCCGAAGCTCATCCAGATTGTTCACGGGCTTCTTGCATAGACTGTCAACGAAAGGGCCGGGCTTTAGTGCTGTGATGAGGTGGTGCATGGCGACCTCAGTATTTAAATTAGAGATATTCAAGGATATATTCCCAAATCGTTCCATAAACTCCCGTAGAGACTCTCCTTTTTCCTGTCGTATATTTACCAATGCCAGAGAAGTAAGGTGGTGTGGCTTACTAGTGGCAAACTATATGACGAAACGGGTGGTTAACGTATCGAAACAGTCGATAGAGTTGGGTGGTAATCATGTGCACCAATTGAGTGCAGGCCCTTTTAGGGATGTTGGGAAAACACGATAGAGGATTGTATCGTTCGAAGTATACAATCCTGCCTGGGTGGTGAAGACGTCCACGTGCTCCTCCGGATCAGTAGTGTCATCGTACTGGCTCATAGTCAACCCCTTCCAGCGTGCAGGAAGTTCCGCTTCCATGATCCCGTCCACGAAGGGGTGGCGTCTGGCTGCTTTGGGCCTTGCTTCTGTTTGGTTGGTGGTGGTTTGTGCTCGGGACTCATCTCGTCTAGTACCGTCCCCTCCCTTTTCACTGCTACGGGATTCCTCCCTTTGGGGGGATTCTGCTCAATTTGCACTTGCATCCGCTAGTTCTCCTCTCTTAGGGCGTTCAATTCTTCCTCGTTCTTGCGCCTTAATTCTTCCAACTGGCAGTTCATCTCTCGTTGCATCTCTGCTGCTACTGAATTTTGATTGACTGCTGCTCTTGTCGACACCATCCTGCTTGAGAATTGTCTGGCCCCACGGTGGGCGCCAATTGTACCTGATCGGTACTATTTTGGTGCGGAACCAGACGATCTCAAGAACCCTCTGTGTCGAACCTCCTCTTGTTCCTCCCTGGACTCCTCCTAGATCTCCCTATCGTCTGTACTCCGGGGGTGGGGGTACCTGCAGGCACTCCGACGCTCAAGTCAGAGAGTGATTGATATGCGGTGTAATTGGTTAGCGAGAAAAGCGTACCTTTACCTATTCACTAGGCCTTAATTTATACTAATTTCTTAATGGACCCGTTATTAATATTTGCGGGCCGTTTGTATTCGAGGATCGATTCCTTCCCTTTCCGACTGAGGTTGCACGCATCGGTTCTTTCCTTCTTGGCTGAAATTGTTCTTCTGTGTCTTTGATAAAGATCAGCTCTTTCCATTCTAAGGTTTGTCCGTCTGTACTTTTGTCAAAGATCCATTCCTTCCTTTTTGGGGTTTGGCCGTCTGTACTTCTCACATATCAACTCCTTGCTTTTTGGGGTTTGGCCGTCTGTACTTCTCAAATATCAACTCCTTCCTTTTTGGGGCTTGGCCGTCTGTACTTCTCAAATATCAACTCCTTCCTTTTTGGGGTTTGATTGCACGTTGCCCCTCTATACCACATGTTCCGCCTACTACCCCTTGGGCCGGGATGTACTCGGCCAAGAAGGTTGGGAAGTACCCGACCATTACGCTTATTGGGCTGCCAGCGTTGGGCTGGATCCAAGCCCCCGTGGTTGGGCCAGAGTGTGGGGATGCTCCTACCTAGGCCAGGATGATCCCGGCCAGTTTCCCCTTGCTGGGCCGGGATGTACCCGGCCATACACTAACACTTTCAAATATAATTTTCATGTTATTTGATACAATAGTATTTACTGTTTAAGAATTATAATAGTGAAGTAAATGAAAATCATAAACTACAATTTATTTTTAAAATAAATGCAAATCGAGGTAAAATCTAAATTTTCTAAATTTTTCAACAAACAAAATTGAAATAAAGCTCATGCTTCAATAAATATTTATTAAAGTTTAATAAGTTAAATCCATGAATGAAATATATTCGTTTGCTTCGTCATTTCAGGACTTTGTCCCACGTCTTAAAAATTTCAGAGTACAAAAAAGATTTATAATTTAAAATTAAAAGAATACATAATGATAACTAACAAATATTTTTATATAAATATTAATAGTTTCTCCCTTTTTTATAGACAAAATTAGTTATTTTTTAATTTTTGTTTTAAAAATAATATTACATATTACAATTTTTTTGAATCTGATTAATTAATAATTTCTTATTAATAAAAAATGCAAATAAAATTATTTACAAATACATTTATTTACCAAATTAAAAATTAAAACTTTTTTTTTACTTGGCTTGCTAGATATGCTTTTTATACTTTTCAAAAAATACTTTTCATCTTCCAAAAATTGAAAGATCTTGAGGAGAATAAAAACAACTTTTCAGTTTCTTTCAACACTACTTTCAACATAAAAATTTGTCTCTTCCAACACATCTTTATAATTAATTAGCATTAATTATGAAGAAACCAACAACTTTTTTAGTGTATCAATACAATGTTATATTTAAATTTATTGTATTATAATTTTAAATGGAAAATATTTTAAAAAATCTACATACCTTCTTGAAAAAGTTTTATACGGGGTCCAAAAATCTTCTCACATTTCCATAGAGTAAAAGTCATTTTGAATGACCAAATTCTCTAATAGTATCTAATCTAATATATAATTATATACAATTGCAAAGCTAACAATACTGTTTTGAGTTTTAATGTGCATTGTCCCAAAATATACATAATTGGTGGTCTTCATAATTAATATTTTGAAGTAAATATGATAAAATAACAACTTTAGAAACTTTTACAAAGTTTCTTGGAGAAGGTAGCTAATTTTTATAAAATAAATCTAATTAAAAATTATAATATAATAAATAAATTAAGATTTTGTGTGGAATTTACGGATA
>Ga0214543_1012674_pt1 | contig 11066 bp, 4 predicted proteins | sample CNSS2metaG_FD_160094 | JGI IMG/M metagenome (GOLD analysis project Ga0214543, IMG submission 160094) | Root nodule microbial communities from cowpea collected in UCLA plant growth center, Los Angeles, California, USA - CNSS2 | ecosystem: Host-associated > Plants > Roots > Nodule | place: USA...
ATTTTTTTAAAATAAAAAAAATATAATATATATATATATATATATATATATATATATATATATATATATATATATATATATATATATATATATATATATATATATATAATATAAGTTTTATATATATAAAATATTTAACACTATTCTTTATCTAAAATTTTAAATTTATATTTTTTATTTTTATATAATATTTAATTTTATTTATTATATCAAATGTCTTGACTCACATTTAAACTATTTACGGCTATAACTAAATCTACTGTTAGATTTCTTTTTAGAACCAAAGAATTTTGGACTAATATATTTAATTGTTTTGGTTTTCGAATAAGAAAACGTGAATATATTATAACCATTTCCCCGTGCAGGATCATAACGCCTGTACCCTAATTCCTATGTTATTGACAATATTACTTTTTACTGATTACGATTTTACTTGAATTTCAAGTTGGCACAAGAAATAAAGTAGTTCCAAGTATCCATTTAAACTAAGATTTTACTTACTTTGTATAAATGATATTAATTTAAATAAGACTTTACTTAAATTAATTTTAAGTTTCTATAAGAAAAAACAAACTCATAATATCAATAAAAGTTTTTCTTCAATTATGGATAAGATATCATAAAAAGAATAATTTCAACTTTCCATTTGAAAAAACAAATGCTTGTTATGATATCAGTTAATGCCTTACTTTAATTAAATGGATTAAAAAAAACTGCAAGTTATTACATTAATTAAAACTTTATTTCAACTTTTTAGGTAATCCTCTCAGAGAAATAATTTGATTGAATAATTTTATCATAGTTTAAAGAAAACGTGGGAGAGGTGCCCACCACTAACATTTGGGAGGTTGATTTGAAAAAATTGGAAGAAAAAGTAGAAGAGATTTTAAGTTTAACTTTATTAACAATTAACATTTGTAGATAATTTTTTTTATAACAATGACTTCATTTATTATCAATTCAAATATTATTTATATTACTTTTATTATCATAAAAAATAATCCAAATCGAAACTTCCAAACTTAATTATATACAATAAAATTAAATTTTAGTAAGTTCTGAAAAATTTAATCTTAATTAAACACCACCTTAAAATATTTTTGATATCGATATTTTATTTTACTTTTTAAATTCCCTTTACCTTTTTATATGAAGTTTCGGTAAAAGAAATTTTATGAAAAATATTTTTAAACATTATTGGTGACCGGTAGAGTTAAATGATATTACATGAAGGATATATATGACAGAATAATATAAGTTTTATCATAAAATATACTTTTTTTAAACGGATTTATAATATGATAAACCCATCATAAATTGATTTGCAGACACCTTGTTCTCTACACGTGATATTTATTAAATTTACTTTTATACTGAAAATTATAATATACGATTTTAAAAATTACTCTTTACTCTCTTAATAATATTTTTTATTGTGTTATTTATTTCCTCGCTAAACAATTCTTCCCCGACTAGTTAAATGTTTTCTTCTTTTAAGTGTTTCACACTTCCCTTTCTTACGTTTTTCTCAATACTTTCAAAATACAAATAATTAAAAATAGCCTTATATCCTATTTAAATTACTAACAAAGAATCTAAAATATAATTTATATATAAAAAATACCTTTCTTGATTTTTTTTTTCAATCTCATCATTCATTTTATTATATAGATTTATTACTGTGAAAGATATGAGAAAAATTATTTATTTTCTCCTTAAAACCACACTCCTGTTTATTGGATAAAGACAAAAATGGAAATGATATAGTCAAATATACAGTTCATTATTAAATTAATTTGAAATAAATCGTGATCAATCAATTAAAAGTTAAGAATATGTGCTCCCTTATTTGTTAATTTTTTTTTAACACAAGTTCACTTTATTGGGGTTTCTATCACCATCTTTTGCGTAGTAGCTCATATCGTGTAGAAGCTTCTACATAAATCTTGAGCTACAAGAATCGATCGAGACATTTACCACAAATTATTATTTTAATTCCAATTCACTTATATATATAAAAACTGTCAAATTATCGTTTTCACAATTATTTAAAAAACACATTTAAAATAATTGTAGTTAATTAATTAATCAATTATCAGTATATAATCTTGGAACGAATTATACTAATAATTTTCTAAACTATAGAGGTTTTTTGTGTCTAACCTTTTCAGAAAGATTTTTGATGTATATTACTAAAAATTTTTATATTACATCTTGTAAAAATATTTTATACAGAATATTTTATAAGAAAATTGATAATAATTTTTTATAATTTTTTTTTCACAACAAAAATTATAAGTATTTTATACGAAAAAATTTTTAAAATAAAATTGATAGGAAATATAAATTTTTTTATTAGTATTTTTTTTTCAACTTTTAATCGATGTGGTTTTAGATGATAGAAACACCATATATGTAAAATTTGAAAAATACTTAAAAATTGAGTAATTTAATTTAGTTAAATATCTTTGGGTCAATAGTGCAAGAAATAGAATAATTTAGTGTTTTGTTGAAACAGTTAAAGAATATTGGATAACCGATTTGGTCGGTTTTATATTATAGTTACCTAACTACCCAGCATAAGATATCTAAATTCAGAGCAATCTTTAACCCACTTCACTCTAAGCGATGACACACAAATTATACCTTATCCTTCTCCCAATTCTTACTTTCAAGTTGACATTCTCTCTCTCCTTCACTACTTGATACTAAAATTTCGATGTGCAAGAATCTAAAATTCTTTGGATTTGTTTTCATGGATATGTATCCCAAAGTTAACATGATTGCTTCAAGCCACGTAATTTATACCAAATGAAGCCGAATCATATTGAAGAAATCAAATATCAAAATATATCCACATTTGTGAAGAATCCCTTCCCATGCTCAAGGGCCAAATACAAATAACATTACACTGTCTTCTGCATTGCATGATTCTGATGCCAAAAAGTGGAAACCAATTGGATAAACTCTTATCTTTCCCCAGTCACAACTTAACTCAATGCAGAAACAGAACCAAACCAAGAGATATAACAAACACTACATCATAAACATAGTATTTGGTTAAATTAAAACGTAAGACTGAATTATGAACATCATAAACATACCCTTTGAATGTTTTTTTATACCTTAATAACTGTATAGCTTTTAGTTTAACTTAAACCATTCAGATGAGAGTTGGAACTGGTTTCCTCTTCTGGGTTCCGACTTTGCATATTACTAATTCTATTTGATTCTGTTTTTTTGATAGATTTTGTGACAACGCAGCATTGGTTTTGTTCATATATTATAAACATTAGGGTGTAGTGTAGAGTTTTTAGGGCTTTATAAACTATACATTGTTCTTATTCGTGCATTGATTGCTGGTACGATTAGGCACTCTAGATATTTGAATTATCGTTTACAGTTTGATGCTAAATGCAAGTTGTTCATGGCACTGGCAGCGTCACCATCGCCCAAATGATCAGGGGCACCTCCCTTATCCAAACAAATATCTGAAGGAACTTTCTCTCTTTCTCTGTCCTATCCAATTTAACTATAATTAATTTGCTTCTATGCTTTTCTAGCTTATACAATTCAATCCACTATCCTCACCAGCTACTATAAATAAGAGCTGATGAAATCTCAAGCTTCACCAGGGTACAACAACAACAACAACACTACCTTAATTAGTTCCCACACTCATCTTCTATATCTTTCAATACTATATTCTCCCTAGTTCTTATAATGGATAGAGTTAAGGACTTGGCATCAAAGAAAGCTGCTGTTATATTCACCAAGAGTTCATGCTGCATGTGTCACAGCATCAAGCAACTGTTCTATGAGCTTGGAGCAAGCCCAGCAGTTCATGAGCTTGACAATGATTCCTATGGGAGGGAAATGGAGTGGGCTTTGAGGGGTATGGGTTGCAACCCTTCAGTCCCAGCAGTGTTCATAGGTGGAAAATTTGTGGGCTCTTCCAAAGATATCATATCCCTCCATGTTGATGGCTCTCTCAAACAATTGCTCATGGATGCAAAAGCCATCTGGTTTTAGCTACACCAAGGAGACACTGTTTACTTGGGGACACTTCTGCTTTTTCTTCAGTGTCCTCTTTAAATTGTAGTACCAAAAAAAAGTCTGTAAAAAAATAGTTTTCTTTTCTTTTGGTGTTTTGTAAAAGGCTTACTAACTCTATGCCTACTACTGAAGTAGTATGAAACTTCGTGCGGCTGAAAGTGACCGAACATGGTTTATGCAAACTGTAATGTTTCTGGGATTCACTTTCTATTTGAAATGCCTTGTGAAAGAAAAAGGGTGTTTCAATTCAGTACATTCATCTAGTTTCACCGTAAAATGTTCCTCTCGCATACATAGCTGATTAGTTATCAATTTAATCCATGGTGAACAAATTTGCTGTGGGATAATGAAGTCCGCAGACAGTTATATTTTTAATGAAAAACAAAAGTACGTATTCCGGTGAGAAAAGGAATACGGAACACACCCTCATCTCATGGTTGTTATTCCAAGTCTTTGATGCGAAAAAATTGTTTACAAAAGGATATCATTGACACCAACTGAGAAAAAAGATAACAGAAAGATATGATAAGAAGTGTATAGTTTTTTGTTTAGTGGAAAACAAGAGAGAAAGCTTAAGAAAGGTATATGATAAGAAATTGTCAAAATAAGAACATGCCTATAACAGAAAATCAGAGAGAAGAGTTAGAGACAGTAATAAAAAAGATAAATTGTATGATCTGTAAGAAAGAGAGCATGAGAGAAAGATGTAAAGAAGCCTTGGAAAGTACCATTCGAGAGAGGATCATCAGAGACATACTAAACCAATGAGATATAACTCAACCCACATATAAAGGATTGATACCGGTCTTAATCCAAAACTTTGAGACAATGAGATTATGGGTCTTTATTTTTATATGGTGTTCAACTTTCTCATTTTTATTAATCAATGTGGGACTTAGACTTACAGTTGAATTTTCAAGAGTAAATAACATAAGTAAAAGTTAAATCTTGAATAAAACGGAATAATAATATAGTGTGATTTATATTAGTATATTATTCCAAGTGTTGAGACATTAGTAGGAGTTGATTCGTGACCGCTGAATTTGGGCACCAGGTGCGAGGGACAATGATAAAGTTGAGACATCACTTGGTGATATGTTGGTTTTTTGGTTTGGCTGAAGAGATATTCAAAGTTTGAAGCAAGGAACGTGCATGGCGAGCCTTCCTACCCTCGAGACAAAAAGGTAATGCAACCACTTTTTGTGTCTCCTTTATTATTCCTCCCTATCCACAACGCAACATATTTTATTTTTCCTCTATGATTTTCATGCGTGTGAAGACTATACATAAAAGGGCATCATTTAATTTCTAAAATAATTTATCCGTAGGAGCACGACGTGACACTCAAGCAACATGCGCAATCATAAATTACTTGTGTTTTTATTTCTTAGTTATTACATTTCGCTAACTCATTCATCGAACCAAAACTCTTGCGCCTCGGACACATGGATAAGAAATTGGATGGTTCAGTTATGATGCATAGATTCTTCTGTGGATTGAATGGTCGCTAATTCTTCTCAAAAAAGGAACTGTTTTTTGCTCTGATTTTGTAAGCTTACAATGTATTAATTAATTCGTGTGATCATCCACACACGTGAGAAACCATGTTAGTGCTGCATCTACGTAGAGTCTCCCAATTCCCAAAACTGAACCTCTAGTGTGAGAGAGAATCGCACACGAGTTAGTGGGTGCAACACGAAGAATCTTGCAGCCACCGAAAAAGTGATATAAGTCTCTCATTCTTTTGGCATAAGGATTCAAAGTTGTTGATTGTGAGAATCAGAGATAAATTGACCACCCTTCAGTGTATTTCCACTTTTATTTACAACAGAGAACCGTTTTAACGTTCGCAAGCTCTTTAGTAGTTTAGCAAATGGGTAATAACGCAAGACACGTACGTTTGACATAGGCAAATTGCATTATTGCATCAACATAGTCGCAGGAAGATACTGTTTTCATTTGTTTTTGTTGATGAAAATGTTGGTACTACATAATTTGGTCTCAGAGGTAGTATACCAATTGAAGCATATACGTGTAATATGTCTTCCAACTTGCACAACCGAATAAGATCACACAATAAATTGGGTATCTAAAAAGCACAACCTCTTTAGAACGTGCTTTGCTCTTGATCAAACAAAGCGGTCCCTAAGCTGTCCCTATAAATAGTCTAGTGTATCAGCTCATTTGAAATAACCTCAAGCTTCATATAATTTTCTATTCCCCAAATCCCCTCCTTAGACTTCCAACCCAATATAGCCACTGGATCGAATTCAGTTTGGATTCGGTCTGATGGTTTGGGAGTTCTGATAAGTCTAAGGTAATCTAAAGACACATCTTAAAAATTAGGCCTTTTATTTGTTTCCTGTGTAACATGATGTCTTTTTTTGCTGTGTCAGGAACAGAATTGTGTACATATATTTTTAGCAGACCAGGTGCTTGATCAGTGTATCAGGATGGACAAGGTGAAGAGGTTGGCCTCTGAAAATGGTGTGGTGATTTTCACGAAGAGCTCTTGTTGCCTCTGCTACGCAGTTAACATTCTGTTTCAAGAACTTGGGGCGAATCCTCTGGTTTATGAGATTGATCATGACCCTGAAGGCAGAGAAATAGAGAAAGCTTTATTAAAGCTAGGGTGCAATGCTCCAGTCCCAGCTGTGTTCATCGCAGGGAAGCTAATTGGATCCACCAATGAAATCATGTCCCTCCACCTAAGCGGTTCACTCACTCGAATGCTGAAAGGCCAGCCTTTGTCTTGAAAAGAATCACAAATCACAGTTCCTGATACCTGCTGGAAGAATAAGCTGGCTTGAATCATTAGAGTAGTGAGCATAGTATTGATGATAATATTCTAGTGTTTTATGTCTCAAGTGGTTCCTAGCATTTGATTAACCTTAAAGTAATCACATAAATATTCTTAATGAAGTTTGATTTATATACTTGTACTACAGTCCCAGCTATCTGATTATGATTTTGACACTCTCTTCTCTCCACCACGCACTGTTAATTAAGGCTAATAATCTCACTAGTTTAGAAAAGAACATACCCTGAAAGTTTCTTCCTTAATGCATCTCAGAAAATGCTCTCTCCTGTGTTTGTGCCTCTTTCTCTAATTTGTTTCAAACAACCACCAGTAATATTCAATCACCTTCAACTTCAAATCGTCATAGTAAAATGAGAAGTATCTGCAGTCACTTGCTTTGAATATGTGTGACTGTTTCCTTCTGCATCTTGGGAAGAAAATATTCTCTGAAAGATATGTAAGCTGCATGGTAATTGACCAAACACTAACAGCCAAAGAACCCATTATGGTTTTTGCCTGTCTCAGTCTGTCCAACCACTACATAGGTCAAACTCAATCTTCCTGTCATATTTTTCCCATCCTTCTCATGATACTTAACTTCATGTATTCTATAGTGAAGAAGAATAAATAATAAAGACAACCATATAATGTCATCCAATTACAAATTATCAAATATAGTAAGTTTGTAATCTTATATGATGACTACTTTAGTCAAACTAAACATGATTTCTGATCTGTTAAACGTAAAAAACTTTTACCATCAGAGTTTTATAACTGTTACACTCAAGTAAAGAAACATTTGAAACTTTGAAAGTTGTTTTTGAGGGGGAGAATAGAATATTGAGGCAACATGTTGAAAAAGAAAAAAAAATATTGTGCTGGCATTAACTTTTCCATCTCTTGGCGTTGTCCACAAAATTAAAAGTTAACAGGGAAATTCTCGTCTTTTTCTGATCTAGTGCTATATGGATTCTTCAACTTTATCCCACAATAAAGAAAGGTATTACATTCCTCACCTTTTATTTATCTTGTGTTTATTTTTATTCCCTTCTTTTTCCCCCCACAAACATCACTCAATATTGAATTATGGGAAACCATACTCTAGGCTTAGTTACCAAAACTTGACCAAGGTCACAGCAAGAGGTAGTGCTGTGAAATTAATCCTGCATTTATGCAGAAAAAGTCCTTAGTTATAGTTTAATTAGGCATACACGCGCAGCTTAGTATCTTGTTCAGGAAACTTATGTTTATCAATTCCAAATATATTATAAAAGATATCTTTCTATAACATCTATTTCTTATAACGTGCCTTAGATGTTCAAGATGGAATCTTTTGCTGCATAAAGAAAATAAATACATTGTAATAAATTTGAAGGCATGGTATTGTAATGGCATATTCCAATGCAATGATGATTGTAAAGTAGTGCCTTAAAGAGCTAAACCATACTAAAAATGTATACACAGCCTCAAAAAGGCAAGAACTGAACGCATGGAATACACAGTACATTTAGCAAGCCCACTTTACTTTCATAATAACAAAACAACAATCCACAACCATTTACTTTAATTGGACAATAATTGTGTTATACAACATAAAACAAAGATCTTCTCGCTTGGTTTAGATAAGGAAGAGTTCCATCATAAAGCCCAAATGGCGAGGATAAAGGATTTTTTTCCATTCATATTTCTAAATCTATTACTAACCTGTTGTAGAAGAAATCATGTGACAAAACCATATATGTTCCTTTATCATCTACTAATTTAATAGAAAAATGATTTTTTTGACAATTTTATCTTACAATATACTGTGTTAACTTTTAAGTGACTTTTTATTTATTTTTTATATTCTAACACCACTTAAAATATGTTACATAATCAGATTATAAGAGAAATTTGTCAAAATATCATTGTTTAGTGTAAGTCGTTAGGTCATAGACACAACATTGCTTAGAAATTTATCATTGTTGTGGTTAAGTATAAGGTTAGTTGTTCTCATTCCAAAACTTTACCTTGTGTTTGGATAGAGCATTTCAACAATGCTTAGAAATTGAAATGCTTTGTATTTGAATTGCTTGTAATTAAATTCCATTCATTTTTTAAATAACTTGTTTGGATAAGGAAATTAAAATACCTTACATTTCAATTTCTTGTTTGGAAAAAAATTTTGAATTTATTGTGAGATAAAATTTAATTTTAACAATATTTATTTTACGCTTAATTATGTTTTGAGTTCTTGATAAATTTGGAAACATGCTCGATAACCCAGATGGGTCGGGCAGACCCAACTACGCAACTGAATTGTTAGACCCGACGACCCACCCGAGCTGGACCGACTGGGAAGCCCAGACAGGCAGGGTGGCCCGATGATCTAGAGGCCTGACGGCCCATACTGCACGATTGTGCCGTCAAGTTCGTCAATATGGCCCGGTCAAACCCGTCTAGATCATTGGCCCAATGCTCCAGACGGGTCCGACGACCCGAACGAGCCCGACGAGCTGGATGGGCCCAACGAGTTGAACGAGCCCGAAAATCCGGATGGGGCCGAATACCCGGACGGGTTCGACGACTCGAACAGGCTCGTACACCCAGATGGGCCCAAAGACCAAGACGGGTCCGACGACTAGGATGGGCCCGACGACTTGGACATGTCCGACGACCCAGACAGACCTGACGACCTAGACGAGCCCGAGACTCGAATGGGCCCGACAACTCATACGGGCCCTTTCAAACCGTCGGGTCCGTCCAGATAGTCTGGCCTGTACGAGTCATCGTTCTCGTCCGGGTCATCGGGCCCGTCCGGATCATCGGGCCTGTTTGGGTCGTTAGACGTGTCTAAGTCGTCGGAGCCATCCGCCGCCCGTCCGGGTCCTTGGGCCCATCCTAGTTGTCGGACCTATCCGGGTCTTCGGGCCCATATGGGTGTACGAACCCAATGATTTGGAAGGGCACGTCTGAGTCGTCGGGCCCGTCCAGGTCGTCGGGCTAGTCCGGGTTGTCTGGCTTGTTTGGATCATCGGGCTCGTCTGAGTCGTCAGGCCCCTTTGGGTCATCAGACCTGTTTGGGTCATCGAGCCCGTTTGGGTTGTCAGGCTCGTCTGGTTCGTCGGACCCGTCCGGGTTGTCGGGCCTATCCGGGTTGTCAGGCCCGTCTGGATCGTCGGGCATGCTCGGGTCGTTCGGGTCGTTCGGGTCGTCGGGCACGTCCGGGTCGTCGGGCACGTCCGGATCGTCTAGAATGTGAGGTTGAGTGAGAAGAATTTCAAATTCCACCTATTTTGAGTGTATTTGAATTTCTACTAATTTAGCTAATTGAAGTCCTTCAAAAAAATGTTTGCATTTGAAATGCTTTTTAATTTCTCTATCCAAACAAAGCATTTCATTACAAAGAAATCTAAATTCTTCAAAAAAATGAATTACTTCATTAAAATACTCTAGCCAAACACACTCTTAGTATTTAGTATTTTTTTCAATTTGTATTTTCATTTTTACTTATCACATCATGAGTGTTTTATTATTATGTCAATTTGCATAATGATATTTTGATATAATTTTTTTACATTCATTTTATTTTCTTTATATTATAGGTATTATTGCACCTTGATCATATTATAAAAGCAAAAATAAACTCAAGATATGCAAAACGATACACTCTAATAGGGTTGACGTGGCAAAACAAAAAGAGGTGGATAAGCAATGTATCTAGAGATTTGGTCGTACAAAATAAAAATAGATGACTTTTGTTTCGTGATTTCTCCGATAATCGTTTAGGAGTTGTTAAATCCTCTTCTAATCATAAGACACAAATATTTAATCGATCCAAGACTCAGAAAAAAAAAAAAAAAAACATGTACTAAAGAACCAAAACAAAATGCACAAATCTCTCTCCCTTTTAAATACACTATCACTTGTCACTCATCTTTCAATGATGGTTTCTTGATCTGGTATTATCAATTCCTTAAACTCTCTCTTTCTTCTTCTTTTCTCCGAATTGCAATTTCAAGAAACCGCTACATCGAAATTGAGTTAGTTCTATGTTCTTATTCGATTCTTGTTGTCCCTCACTTTAGCGTTTAATTTGTGTTAATTATAATATAATCGCACTCTGTTGGCCCAAATTTTGAGGAAATTAAACAATTATGTATGCATGAATCACTCAGTTTTTTTTTTTTTTTTTTTTTTTTTTTTTTTTTTTTTTTTTTTTTTTTTTTTT
>Ga0214543_1012681_pt1 | contig 11059 bp, 14 predicted proteins | sample CNSS2metaG_FD_160094 | JGI IMG/M metagenome (GOLD analysis project Ga0214543, IMG submission 160094) | Root nodule microbial communities from cowpea collected in UCLA plant growth center, Los Angeles, California, USA - CNSS2 | ecosystem: Host-associated > Plants > Roots > Nodule | place: USA...
TTTAATAATTTAAACGAGAATGGAGATATGGCGGGGACGGGTATTATGGCGGGTATATGTACATCCCCATACCCATCCCCATACCCAACTGAAAAAGTCGGGGATTCCCCATACCCATACCCATACCTAGTCAATGCGGGGATTTCCCGTCAAAACGGGGACGGGTTCGGACAATACCCACGGGGACGGGTTTATTTGCCATCTCTACCATCAAGAGAGAAAATCAAAGGGAAATAAATGTGCTCTACAAGAGGAATAACTTATTAAGCTCACATAATAAAATAAAAAGTAAATCATTATAAATATATTCAAATAATGGTTTAACCCATCCCAAGACACCCAATGCACCATTAATATCAAGTCTTTGGAACTGCTAGGGGTATCTTGTTGTAATGATCAAACATTGATAATAAATCACGTCCAACAACAAACCAATATTTGGATTAATTTATCATCGACAGAGCAAATCCTTATAATTATCACATGTTTATCATCACAAGTGTGTATGCAATCCGGCCAAATATTAATCTTCCTTTGGGCCGATCAATACCTGCATGAACATACATAAACACCAACATTTAACATTTTTCATGACTCATCTACTCAAGAGAGGTTACTTTGGTGACTTCTTGATTCAATTAACTAATTTAAAATGTTAAACAAAACCAGAATTTGATTATTTATTTATTCCAAAACTAAATATATTTATTTTATATATTAAACAAAAAAATATATAAAATAAATAAAATTATATTTTATTAGGGTTTCATTTGGCTTCGAGATGAATCTTGTTGATGATTGTGTGTATCACAAGTTTAAGGGGAGCAAATTTATTTTCCTGATCTTGTATGTTGATGACATTCTGCTTGCCACTAATGATATAGGCATATTGTACGAAACCAAGAAATTTTTGTCAAAGAATTTTGAAATGAAAGATCTTGGTGACGCCTCCTTTGTATTAGGAATTCAGATACACCGTGATCGATCTCGAGGTATTCTAGGATTATCACAAAGGAGCTATATCGATAAAATTCTTAAAAGGTTTAGCATGCATGAATGTAAATCCGGGGATACTCTAGTTGCTAAGGGAGACAAGTTCAATCTCAATCAGTGCCCAAAGGGGAATTTGGAAATTGAGGAAATGTAGAAGATTCCTTATGCGTCAACTGTAGGGGGTTGATGTATGCCCAAGTATGTACGCGTCCAGACATAGTATACATAGTTGGGGTTTTAGGCAGATACTTAAGCAATCTAGGAATGGACCATTGGAAAGCAACAAAGAGGGTCATGAGATATTTAAAGAGAACAAAAGGTTATATGCTCACATACAGGAGGTCAGACCAGTTGGAGATCATTGGGTTTTCTGACTCGAATTTTGCAGGATGTCAAGATAGCTTGAAATCTATTTCAGGTTACATTTTTATGTTGGCAGGTGGTGCGGTTTCTTGGCGCAGTGTCAAGCAAACCCTTACAGCTTCATCCACCATGGCAGCAAAATTTGTAGCATGCTGTGAGGCATCTAATCACGAAATATGGCTGAGAAATTTTGTCACAAGCTGAAAATTATGGAAGGCATTGAAAGACCACTTAAGTTATATTGTGACAACAAATCAGCTGTATTGTATTCCAACAAAAATAGGAGCTCGACTAAGTCAAAGCACATCGACATTAAGTTCCTAGTTGTTAAAGAAAGAGTACAGAGTGGAAAGATTTCCATAGAACATTTAGGGACAAACTCCATGATTGTAGATCCTCTAACCAAAGGACTTCCACCCAAGGTCTTTCATGAATATGTTGCTCAGATGGGTGTTTTACAGTTTGAGGAATCTGAGGTTTAGTAGGAGATAGTCATTTTCATATGTTTTATGTTCTATGTTTAATTTCTTGTATGCATACATTAAACTTTAAGACATATTTGGTTATTTATATATATGTGGTTTTAATTATTACACTTTGTAATTAAGATTATTATATCGATCTCATTAAGTTAAAGTTTGGGCCAGTTGAAAATAGATGTGTGTGTACAGATCACCTTCACATAATTTTTCATGCTACACATTTCATGATAAATCCATGTCATTTGGCTCTGTCAGGATTAGTGATCATTGTTGGTTTTAGTTGTGATTGTTGCAATGAAAAATTGGTTTGGTTCTACATGCTAATATAATCAATGGACGAGACTTTTGGAGTATGCTCAAGTAATATAATGGCAATTTTGAGCTCATAAAGTCTAACACATTTATAAAGTTGTAAAGATATATATATATATATATATATATATATATATATATATATATATATATATATATATATTTGTGACCAGTGGGAGATTGTTAGTAATTTTGGGTCATGCATATATATGACACATAATTAAATGTGTTAGGGCCATTATTTATTAAGTCAAATAATAAAGTGATCTAACTAAATTAAAGTTTTTGGCTAAAGACATATGTCATGAAAATAAATATTGTATAGAGACCATAAAGTAATTTCTAATTTGATGAGGGGTCAAATTAGAAATACTAAAACTTAAGTAATTAACAGTTTAAAATGGTCGTGGTCACCTTCTGAGAGTAGATAGAGACATAACGTTCTTTTCAAGTTCCTGTTCCTTTCTCTTTATCCCCATCAAGAGAGAAAACCAAAGGTAAGTAAAGGTGCTCTACAGAAGGAAGATCACTGGATCAGTAGTGCTCTAAAGAAGGAAACATCATCGTTATGGCTAATTCGGGTATGCTTCCGTTTACTTTTTTACAGCATATTTATGAGTATGGGATATTGTTTATGATTGATTGTTAGAATCACTATTAGGATCATATTCTCCATAGGCTAATAGGACAATGAAGACATGAAAGAGAAGAGAGAGGAGAGTGGAATTGCGATAACAATAACGTAAATTTTGACCTGGTAATTGATTAACAATAGAGTGTAATCGATTATCTATATGTGTCAACTTAAATATGTCCACGTCATTTTCTCAGTTACACATGTCATAAAAAACTTAACATCGTTTAAAACAGAGAATGTATTCCATACATTTAAAAATTATAGGATGCTTTTTATATGAATTTTCAAAAGAGAAATGAATTCTAATTTCGAATTCTAATTTCGCTGAAAATACGTAACAAAAAATATATTTAACCCAATTTTAAATAAACATTATAAATTTATAAACATAAATAGGTATTTATTACTGAGAAAATGAGAATGTTTTGATTTTATATTGTATAAAAAATTGTATTTCATTTAAACTATTTAAAATTATTATTTTTAGTTTTATAAAATGGGTAAATTTTGGTTTTGGTAGTTATAAATTATTTTTCTCCAGTTTTAATTCTTAAAAATATGGAATCTCTAGTTTCATAGGTAAATTCAAAATCAGAAATTATTTATGGAATTAATTCATCTAATAATCACGCCAACATAAATGTAAGTTGAGATTCATTATTTGAACTTATTGGTAGAACTAAAAAATATATTATTGGCTTAAATATTAATATTAATTTGGTCTCTAATTTTTGTTAAAATTTTCAATTTAGTCCTAATATTTTTTTTTTCAATTTGGACACAATTTTCGTCAATTTTGTTCAATTTGGTGTTTTTTGATAATAACATTTAAATAATTATCGTAGTTTTTTTTTTAAATTTTTATAATTTAAAAAACTTCTAAGTACTAAGTCAGCATCATGTCACGTGTTAGAGGGTCACTGTCACGTGTCATGTACAATGTTTTATATTCAATTGGGTTTCTATATTCAGTATTTTTGTTCAATTTGGTATCATTTTTTTTAAATTGAGCAATTTTGTCTCTCTCAACATTGAGACCAAATTTAGTTCTTATATAAATGTTATAGTCATGCTTTTATTAAAATTCACATATTTGTAAGTATTTCTTTCAAGATTTGCTGAGAAAAATGTTTTGTGCTAAATATTTTGCAAAAAAAAATGGTAGCAATTCCTCGGAAATTATTATTCATAACAAAATTTGTAAGTATTACTTTAAAAAAAGTTTTCAAAAAAAGAAAATGGACAAGAAATTCATGAAAAAAGTTATAGTGCTTTCATTGAGAGTTGAACTCAAGACCTCCCACTTACTAAATGGGTGCTCTAACCAACTGAGCTATGAAAGCAACCCATAATTCAAGAAAAAGTTTTCAAAAAAAGAAAATGGACAAGAAATTCATGAAAAAAGTTTTTGTGCTTTCATTGCTCTAACCAACTAAGTTATGAAAGCAACCCATAACATTTATGTCTATATTCAGAACAAACACTCTAAACAACTATGTTACAAAAAACATAGAAACACATTTTACTTACTAAAATGATGATTTTGATTATGACCATAAATATGTCATTTGATATTGTTATTTTCTTTGCTAAACCGGATGAAAGCATTGATCACTTCATTGGTGATGAGAGTGTTAAGATTTTTTTTTCTTTTTATAAAATGTTAGAAGAAGTCTCTACATGATAAATTTTTTAATTTCTTTTTATTATAATTTAATTTAAGGTAAATTTTTTATGGTATTTTTACTATATTGATTTAAAATATGCATGTCTAACTTTGGTATTATGCAGTGGCGGAGCCACGGAGGAGCGGGCGGGGGCCACGGCCCCCCCAACTTTTTTTATTTTTTTAAAAAGTTTTATGTATTTAAAATTTTTTAAATTATATATTTTTAAATGTTTTAAATTATGTGTATCATTTTAAATTAGATAGTAATATACCGAAAATTAATAAAAAACAAATTAGGTATTTTTTTATTTTTTTATAAAGTACATCATTTAATTTTAATAAATAGTACAATATAAAATTAAATATAATAAAAAAAACTATTAAGATAATTTTTATTTCTTTTCATATTGTTTTTTGTGTTTTTTCACGTGTTATACTCATTTCTTACTCTTACCTGATTTCTTTTATTACTGAAAAAAAAAGGTTAAACAGAAACTCATCATTTTTGTCCTCATCTTTTTCATATATTCTCTTATTCTTAAAGGAAAAAAATTTTCTGTTGTCTCACTTGGTAGTGCAATACTTGTTTAATATTTAGCCCTATTTTTTTTTATCTCATTACCCTTTTGTATATTATTTTTTATGAAAAGAGAAGAGCAAATAATATATTATGTGATTTTTTATAAAGGATGTTTCAAGTGTAACTTGATTATCATAGTTATTTTTAGTAATTATGTCTCTCAATTTTTGATTAAATTATAATAAATTATTTTTTTAGTCTTAAACTTGTTTTATAGATAAAAAAAATTAAAGAATAAATTTATTTTTTAAAATTGATAAAAAAGAAGTGAAGATGAGAACAAAAGCTTGTGATGACTTTTGAATTGATATGTGCATATTAGTAAAATGAAAAATCAATATTTTGCAGATAATATTGTTATTTACATTGAAAAAAAATAGCTAAAAAATGTAGTTATGATTCAATTATTTGATAAGTTCAAGAATACGAAAAAACAAATGACAATATTATTTAGATATATGTATTTTCTGTTATAATTATAGCTATATTAAATTATGTATTACTTTTTCCTGAATTAGTGACAAAAATCTTAAATATATAAATTGAGTATATTATTTTGGCTCCCCTAGAAATTTTGGCCAAGATCCGCCACTAGTATTATGTATGGGTATAAAAATCATTTTTTCTTTTGTATTATAGAATGTATATGTGAACCGAGTGTATGATGAACATTTATTATTATATAGATCTTACATAGTAATTATTATAGAAGAGTGAATGAAGATATTCAAATACTAATATTATACATTATACATATATTAGAGATGAATATATTTTATGTTAACAATATATTAAAAGTACATATTATGTGTAAGAATGTGAGATATGGATTTTCTTATACTATACAAATATAAAGTTTCAAATAATTTTGGATATGAAATTTTATACTTAGTTTTATTTGATATGACTTGTGAAGTTGTTTAATTTTGGTGGTACCTACAACGAGTTAAGGTTATTAAAATTTTAATTATATGTGTGAAAATTTGATATGCAGTAGTGTTGTATAGACTAATTGTTAGAATATATGATAAATATATTCTATATTTGTGTATATCTCATCTTTTGTAACGTAGTCTTTATGGTGCATATTTCTGTACAGATTTTTCGCTAAATGCATATTCTCCGCTAATTAGTGTCCTTTTTTCTAGGCTAAGTACAATTTACAAGAGCATAATTAGCCTAGAAATAAGGAAACTAATTAGCGGAGAATCTGCACTTAGTGGAGAATCTGTACATAAATATGCACCATAAAGACTATGTTACAGAAGATGAGATATACACAAATATAGAATATATGTATCATATATTCTAACACACCCCCACAGTCGAAACAGGAGGTTGACGAACGTTGAGACTAGCTCGAAAGTCTTCAAATAAAATACGAGGTAGGCCCTTCGTAAAAATATTGACGATCTGGTGATAGGAAGGAACATGTAGAACGTGTACGCCGCCTTTAGCAACTTTTTCCCGAACAAAATGAATGTCCATCTCAATATGCTTGGTATGCTGATGTTGTACCAAATTTCTTGATAAATAAATGGCACTCACATTGTCACAATAAACCAAAGTAGTTGTATGAATAGGACAATGTATCTCATTTCGGATCCAACAAGAATCAAAAACAACATTAGCTGCTCCTCGATATTCAGCCTCAGTACTGGAACGTGACACAATTGGTTGTGTTTTGGACGACCAAGAGATCAAGTTGTCACCTAGAACAACATAATAGCTGGAAATAGAACGTTGAGTATCTAGGTATCCTCCCTAGTCAGCATCAATATAAGAAATGAGCTTGTTGAAAGAGGATTTATACAAGTGCAGACCATAAGACAAAGTACCTTGCAAATAACGCAAAATACGCTTAAGAGCAATCATATGCTCGTTCCTTGAATCATGCATGTGAAGACAAATTTGTTGAACTGCATAAGAGATGTCAGGTCTAGTAAAAGTAAGATATTGTAAGGCACCAGCTAGACGATGGTACTTCATAGGATCCTCATAAGTTGAATCCTTCGATGCACTAAGTTTAGGTTTGGTGTCAATAGGAGTGGGACACAAGCTGCAATTAGTCATATCAGCTGCAATTCTAAGATAAAAACATGCCATTAGCATCACGGGACACAACAATCCCCCAAAAGAAGCTTAGAGGACCTAGATCCTTCATAGCAAACTCGACACCCAATAGAGCCATAAAATGTTGTCTCAAGCAATGAGAGGAAACTGCAAGAATAATATCATCAAGATATAACAAAATATATGCCATATCCAAGCCCTAATTGTAAATAAATAATGACTGATCAGATTTACTGTGAGAAAAACCAATGGTGGCAACAAAATCTACAAAATGCTGATACCAGGCTCGCGAGGCCTGTTTAAGTCCATAAAGAGATTTCTTTAGTAAACACACATGATCAAGGCAACTTTTGTCGTGGAAACCTATGGGCTAATGCATATAAACTGTCTCGTTAAGATAACCATGTAAGAAAGCATTCTTGACATCTAACTGGTGAATGGTCCAAGATTGTGAAATAGTAATGCTAAGGACAGTGCGAATAGTAGCCGGTTTGACAACCGGACTAAAAGTCTCCATCACAATCAATACCCGATTGTTGTGTTTTCCCATCACCTACAAGACAGGCTTTATGCCGCTCAAAAGAACCATCAAAGTTTCATTTATGTCGAAAAATTCACATTGACCTGATTACATTCAGATCTGGTGGCCTAGGTACTAATTCCCATGTTTTATTATCAATAAGAGCATTAAATTCATCTAACATTGCAATTTTCCAATGCGGGTCACGAATAGCACTAGCGGGATCTTTAGGTAAAGGAGATATAGTGGTGGTAGCCATGGCAGAAAAATTAGAAAAATATCTTGAATTTGGTTTGTAGATTCCAATTTTAGCTCTAGTGGTCATTGGATGAGGGGTAGGTCCTAACAATGGTGTGGGAATGGGTGTAGGCCAGTTTGGGGAGGATTGATGGTCTTGCTGGTGGATATGACTAGTTGGCATAGGGAAAGAAGGGGGCGAACCAGGCTGCTGGTCAGGAGCGGGCAATGTGATAGTACCGAGTGTAAGAAATGTGCTTGATGAAGATGGCCCAGCTATAGAGTGAGGAGGCGAAGGTGGGTCGGAGGTAGGTGGCCCAGTAGATGAGAGGGTGGGCTGAGGGGGTTCGGTTGACACCATGGGTCTAAGAGAGGAAGTTAGGTCAGCTTGGTGTGCCAAATTTGGAAGATTAATGCTTTTGGTGGTGCAACTGATGAAAAATGGGATTATAATCCAGAAAATTATAATCATCTTTGTGAGGGGAGGGAATCTTAGAGAAAGGGAATACTGTTTCAACAAATTTCACATGATGACAAATAATAATTTTTCAACTTGACATGGCATATCATTTTGAACCTCTATGATTTGGGGCGGGACCAAGATAGACACAAGGAGTGGATCTTTCTTGCAATTTGTGAATAGAAGTGGACGAGAAGAGAGGAAAACATAGGCAACCGAAGATGCATAATTTCGAGTATATGGGATCACATTGATATAGAACTTGAGTGGGAGACATAAAACCAAGAACCTTGGTTAGAAGAATGTTTAAGAGATATGTGGTCATTTCTAATGCATGATGTCAAAAACAAAGAGGCAAAAAAGCATGAGCAAGTAAGGTTCGTATGATATTGTTTATGAATTTTATGCAACGTTCATCTTTTCCATTTTAAGGGGAAGTATGGGGTAAGATAGACGAAAAAACATGCCATGTTGAGCAAAAAACTCTTTTAAAGTGCCATTGATATATTTTGTGCCATTGTCACATTGAAAAGTCTTAAGATCACAAAATGAGACTATGAAAAAATTTGAACAAGTTTTTAACTTGGGATTTCTTTGCAATATGATATGTCCACAAAAATTTACTATAATCATCAAGAACTAGAACATAATAACAATGGCCAGAAGAACTCAAGATAGGCGAAGTCCAAAGATCACTATGAATTATATAAAAAGAAGAGACAGTGTGCGACATAAAATCATAAAACGGTAACTTAGAATGTTTCCCGAGAGGACATGAGGAACAAAAAGTTTTACAAGCCTTATTACAATCAATAAAAATTTTGCTACTAAGGGATCTAAGAATAGCATCACCAGGATGGCCTAGGCGAGTATGCCAAAGATCGGATGAATTAGCGATAAGAGCTGAATTATTGACTTGAGGAGTGACTGGATTGTTTGAAATGAGAGGGTAAAGGTCACCGATATTGTCACATTGCATTAGTTTGGCTCCCGTCTGTAAGTCATTCACAGAAAAACCAAGGGGGTCAAAAGCAACGGAAACTGAATTATCAGTAGTGAATTTACGGACAAATATCAAATTTTTAATCAATTTAGGAGCATGTAAGATATTGTTCAAGTGAAAGGGAGGGTAACGTAGTATTGTTGTGACCAACAATTGGAACCAAATGTCCACTACCCACAACAATGTTATGATTTTTAATGCTCAAATTGAAATAAGAAGATAAAATACCTTGGTTCGCAGACATGTGAGATGTAGCGCCGATGTCCATATAGAAATTCCCATCTAGTTGAGAGAAAGATAGAGCATGCATTGCTGCTTCAATGTCCGTGGGTGTGTATCTAGTGGATGGTGCTACAACATTGTATGCCTGGAGACACGAACCCAAGACCCCTGAACTAGATTGGCGTGGCCCAGTAGTAGGGGCAACAATATTTTTTGGTGCCCAGGAGGAAGCAGGATATGGACATGGAAGCGGGTTTGGCCATTGAGCCAACCAAGGAGCCCGGCGGCCCATGGCTGTTGTTGCCAATTAAATGGCCTGGGTTCAGATTGTGGTAGGGTCCCTTGCCCATTGTTATTGTGAATTTTCCCAGAAACCTTGGAGGTGGACTTCTTTTGCTTATTGCCTTTGGAACTCTGACGAGATGAGGCTGAGGATGTAGTAGTGTTGTTGTCCGTGCCATGGTGGCTGTCGATGCTTGTGACGAGAGCGGGTTCAGAGCAGTTGCTGAAGTTGCCTTCCTTTACCAAGCGGTTTTTAATGGTCCTCTCTGCTAGCTTGAGTCGAGATCGACAACTTGCAAACGAGGGTAATGGTTCTTGATTTTTGATAATATCCATCGTCCCAGCACATGCTTCAGATAGCCCTGCCATGAGTTTAAGAACCAATCTGCTATTTGTGAGAGGGGCATCAACATCTGATTATAGTAACTATCAATCGATGAAAAATTCTCAAAATTAAGGTCCGCAAGTTCCTCTTCAAGATGAGTAGCCCGAGAAAGCTTGTTGTCATGAAACATAGATTCGAGACAAGCCCATGCCCCTTGAGTTGTGTCGTCTTTGAGCAAGATAGCATGAAGAAGATTAGTGGAGATAGTCCCGTATATCCATTGAAGCACCGCAACATTGAGACGCTTCCATAAAGCAGGGTCTCCGACTTTGGATGCGGCATAGGAGGCTACCTCGTTGGCCTCCATAAGAGAGATGATGTGATGATGTAAATCATGAACCCTAACAAGGACCGTGAATAAAGTCGCCCAATTGTGATACATGACATTCCCCGCATCCAATGTTATGGGAATGAGGGACTTAACATTGGTGATAGTTAAAGCAGGGTGAAATTTATGTTGATCGGCCATTTAAAAAAATGCAGCGGAAAAAGAAAGAAAAAGTGGAATAGACGTGGTTATTAAGGATTTTAGGATCAAAACTAAACTGATACCATCAAAGAGTTTGAATCCCTGCTGTCTTGTTAGAAATGTGAGAATATATACAATATACAAGAGCATAATTAGCCTAGAAAGAAGGAAACTAATTAGCGGAGAATCTGCACTTAGCGGAGAATCTATACAGAAATATGCACCATAAAGACTATGTTACAAAAGAGGATGATGAAGGCATGACCACCTCCTTAGAAGCTCCATCAAGAAGGATCACTAGAAGCATGTCTAGAGGGGAGTCTTCTATTCCATCACCTTTATCTTTGTTTTGCATTACTTTAGTTTGAATTC
>Ga0214543_1012682_pt1 | contig 11059 bp, 5 predicted proteins | sample CNSS2metaG_FD_160094 | JGI IMG/M metagenome (GOLD analysis project Ga0214543, IMG submission 160094) | Root nodule microbial communities from cowpea collected in UCLA plant growth center, Los Angeles, California, USA - CNSS2 | ecosystem: Host-associated > Plants > Roots > Nodule | place: USA...
ACTATATATATTATATTATAATAATTATTAAAAAATTATATATATATATATATATATATATATATATATATATATATATATATATATATATATATATATATATATATATATATAAAGCGGGACCAAACTAACGTTAAAAAAATTGTTGAAGGTCAATCAAAAAAAAAATAATACTTGTAAATGTTTTAAAATTTATTAAAGAAAAAAGTGGAGACCAAATTAAATTCACACATAAAAGCTAAGTTTGTTAAAGACCATATATGTTCTTGTGTTTAGATTCGCATGAGTATTGTTCATGCGGATGAAAAGTGAGTTACCGACGTGTTTGATTTCACTGATTTACGTTAATTTGAGATGATGAATTTGCACATGAGTTGCAGATTTTAGTACTGTCTAAAATACATAGAACAATAACTCATCAAGTTAAAATTATTTCATTGTCCCTTTTTTTAACAATTTAATTTACTTATATTTATTACTTTCTATATATATATATATATATATATATATATTATATGTATATTATAATGATAGAATATTATATAATAATAATAATAATAATAATATTCAAATAAACATCTTTTGTAAATGAATTAATTATGTAAAATAAAATAAATTTAAATAAATGTGGAGATATAAATTAAATAGTTTATATTATAAATTATTTCAGTTATTACTGAGAATAAAAATAATTTATTTTAAATTATTATTGATAATATCAATAAATTATATTTTTCTAATTTTAAATAACAATTTTAATATCATTTCTTCTAATTATATGTAAGGGTAAAATGGTAATTATACAATTTACTCAATTAAAAATTATAATTTATTAAATTTTATCAATAACATCATATGTAAATTTTCATGAACTTTCGACTCATATCAACTCAAATTATACAATTTTTTCCTTAATTCAAACAACCTCATATTTATCTACAAATTAACTCAAATTAATGTAAATCTACTCTCTCATATCACACCCAATCCAAACACAACATAAAAAAAAAAAAACAAAGAGAAATAATATCCATCAAAGAAAATCTAATTTTTAATTTCAAACCTAGCAAGACTATTAATACATTACCTTAAAACACTGAGAGTTTCTAAAAATTTTAAGTTTGCAAAGTTTATTAATTTCTAAGAAAAAAAAACTTTAATTACTAAAATACAATCGCACTCTAATCCCAAAAGACAGCCACGTATGTTAATAAACAACTTTAATAACATAACTTTAATCTCAAAACATAACATCTCATATTGTAAACACAATGATTACCAAACACAAATTTCTTTAAAATATTCAAATGTCTCATGTATCTACTATCAAACACTTAAATTTTAATTCACCAAATTGTTAGATGTTAGTGTCTTTTGCAAAGTAATATTTTAGAAAAAGTTAAGAAATATTGTGAATGCATAGGTCAATAGGATTTGAAATAATTTTGTAGGAACCTATCAACAACATTCTTATTATATTTTCAAATTGTTGTGATTATAATTAATAAACTTAGGAAACAGTTGGCAAGTGGATAGAGAGTAGTGCATTAAAAAGAGAAATAAAAAATTATGAAAAAGTGCAAAGGTCTCCCATTTGAGTGCTCACATGGATTGCATTTCATCTGACGTGGAATGGATAAACCAGCTCATGAGGAACGGGAAAGACGTGGAATGGATAAACCCATAACTTCCTTTCAAACGACCCTTCCAACACCCAAAAGCTCATGCTCATCAAATTCTTACACCCTTCAACTTTCATTTGTTTCTGTTTTAATTTTCCACAATATTATGTATTAAAGAGGAAAATAAGAGAAAAATTAAATAAATTAGAAATTTAACTAATGTAGAAAAGTGAAGAAATGTTTTTGTTTTTATTTTATCTCTAATTAAAAATATGAATATATATTTAGTAATATATTGTTGTGGTATTAGGTGTAAATCTGATGGTGTGTAAAGATCCAATTTTGAAAACTTTAGAACATTCGTCTAATCTTTTAGTTTAAGAGTGTAAAGGTTAAGGTAAGTGTGTGATGTTAAACCTATTTTTGATTAGGTTTTAAGGGTTTAGGTCCATTTCCAATAGGTGTCATAGATTTTGAAGGATTTAAGGGGTTTAAGAGGGAAGAGGGAAAAAAAAAAGTAGATGAAGAGGTAAAAGACAAATGTAAAAGTTATAAAGAGAGAAAAAGAAAATATACAGTTAAATGTTCTGCTTGAGGAGTCTTTGAATAATTATCATTTAACTTAAAAATATATTAACTGTGATGTGAGTCATAAATTTAATATATATCTCTGATAAGATCATCTTATTAAAATATGTTGAGATGATACCAAATTTAAGATTATAAATTATAAAAAATTTCAAAAAAAAAAATCTATCTTGAAAATCTATCTAACTAAAATAAAATATTATTATAAATTAAGGTGTGATTAATAGAACCCTTACATTCCAATAAAAAATTAAGAAATATTTAGAAACTAATGTAAGATAAGCCTTATAATGAAAATAACTCCGTTTAAGATTTAGATTTTATGAAATTGTCATAAAATTTAAAATCTTGAATAAAAACGTAGACTATAAAAACAAAACGTCATATTTATCTTTTAAAATATGAATTATTAAATAAAGTATTAATAAAAGTGCGGATTTTAAGATGTTTTTCATTAAAATATAAAATGTGTAAAAACGTTATAAAAGTTATGTAGTATAATAAGAACCCAAAAATTAAATTATAAACTTATAGATTAAATATGATTTTGATTCTTCAAATTTTTTAGTGAAAATTAGAATTAGTTTTTTGTAACTTTAAATTAATTTAGTCTCTAATTATGTAAAAGTTTGTATTTAATCATTTTAATAAAATTTTATTAAGTTTATTTGAGGTTTCAAACTCATTTCAGTATAATATTTTAGTTTTTTTATACTGTTTGATATATTTTTGCTTCAAACTGAAAAATGCATTTAAAACGTTAAATAAATTTGATTTAAAAGATTAAATCCACACATTTCTAAAGATATGGATCAAATTGATATAAATTTTCTAATAGAAACTAATTTTAAATTTCACTAAAATTAAAAGAACAGAAAATATTTCATCCTAAACTTATACATGCCTAATAAGATCATTGTGAAAGTTAAACATGTTCTTAGAGCGATCGAGAGCGATTCTTCTACTTCTTTTGTTCTCCTATAATGATTTGGGGATATTCATGTTTAAGTAAATATAGATGATAAATTTTTGAAGTCAGAAGAAGGAAAACATGCAGAAAATTCTCCAACCAACGGTCAAGTTAAATCGTGTATATGGATCTCGTCTAGAAAGATCCATAAAAACGTAATCCATATAGAGTGATTCGATATTATTCTAAATTTCCAAAATATACCCACATATGTTTGTGACATTGTAGAATACACAAGTTGTTGAAGGAGGGGAGAAGAATCTCCTAGGTCGTGGGGTTTTATAATAAGTTCAATAAATATTTGGAGTTTATAGTTTGGACCACCTGAAAATGAGTGATATAATTATTAATGCAATTTATGATTTTTGTCGGAGCCGACGCTGCTAGATTTGTGAACATTTTGAGCCCCACGGTGGTTGTGTGCCGGTGCTTGTGTTCCACGCCTCTTTAATTTTTTTTCGTGAGAACTCACGAAATTCATTTTACGTTGATGACGTCTCTGTATATGGTTAACTAATGTTATACGCTATACTTCGCACATAAATTCATTTCTAGTGAAATTATTCACCTAAGTATTTTGTTTTACAATTACTGATTTTGGTAAGTTATTTTAGAATTAATTGTAACTGCGTTTTTGTTCTGAATAAGTTTTCACCAAATTGGGAATTTTACTATTTACTTTTTTACATAAAAAGTGTCACTAATAATTCTTTTTTACTTTTTGTGCTTTTTTTTAATTCTTCATGTTTTTATAAACTAAATGCAAATATATAAATTAAAATGTTAATACTTATAATCTTTATTTGTAGGAGTGTTATTTTAAAATATAATGTTAGGTGTTGTTTAAAATGTAGCGGATTTATTTTTAGATGGTAACTAGCAGGAGACGAGCATCATGTTTTTTGTTTTTAAAATTTGGTTATTTTGAAAATTTTTTTTAATATTTTTATGTATAAATAAAATATTAGTGAATAAATGATTTTTAAGACTTTAATTGTTAATTTAATTATATGCACCAATTACATTGATTTAATAAATATAGTATTGATATAATTAGGTTGAATTAATTATTATTTTATGTTATGTTAAATATAGTATTGATATAATTAGGTTGAATTAATTATTATTTTATATTATGTTTTTTTTAGTATATTTGATGATAAATTAGTGATAAGGTAGATTGATGAATAGATTTAAGTATATGTATTTTTATTTTTTGTAATATATATTATTATTTAATGTTATTGTATATAAATCAATTATTTCGATTTAAATGATTTTAAAGGATTTATTTGTTAATTTGAGTATACGTAATTATTATATTTATTAAGTAAATATAATTTTGATATAATAACATAAAATTAATTAGTTTTATATATTATATTTAATTTTTTAATTTTGGTTATATTTGCAATATTATTGGTTTATAAGTTTATTAATTGTCGAAAAATTTAAATTTAATGTAATTAGTATTAAATTTTATATATATTGTTATTAAGTTTTTAATTGTTGATTGAACCTAACAGTAGATAATCTAAATTCTATCAGAAACATAATTTTTTGGGTAAAATAATATCATTCAATTCAAAATAAAATATTTATGGGAATACGAAGAGATGACGGCAAATGAAATTATTGTATGTCTTATCGAGATGTACGGACTGATATTTTGGAGCATGTTAATCGATATGGTCAGGAGGACGTTTGAATTTGGTGGAGACGTTTCCTTTAGTTTGGTTAAAAGGAAGTTTAATGATTGTAGCTTTTTTTGTTCAGAAATGAAGAAAGAAAGTAGTTATTCCCACGAGTTACACAAGGGTCCGACGATCAAATGTCTACCTCTAAGACTTTTAGCTTTACCAATTTCTACCAAAACTCTGTCATGGTGATGAAACTCTTAGAGGTTGGTCCGTTTTGCTTCAACCATGTCCTTTATTTTTTGTATAGTTTTTATTTTTATGGATCGTTGTGGTTTTGTGTATCACAGGACTGTCTGGAGTTTGAAGAAGGTTTTTATGAACAATGGGAAAATCTTTACTGATGGGGACAAACTTTTTTAGTGATCTGAAAGGAAACGTGATTATTATGTAGGAAACAATATATTTGTTCACAGTATCTTCTCGGTCGAAGGAGTTGAAATAGATTATAAGAGAGATTTGGGCAATGCTTGCAACACGCAAAGTTGAAGTTGATTATGTTGATTGTGAGAAAATATTAAGTTCTTATGATGTTCAATCATTTTCTTTGGTATGATTCATATTTATAATCTTTATCTATAGGAGTGTTATTTTAAAATATAACGTTAGGTGTTGTTTAAAATGTAGCGGATTTATCTTTAAATGGTAATTACTTTTTAGAAAAAAAAAAGTTAACCCCGATGCTAAATTGATTTTTCTTCGTGTAATTTAAAAGGGAGAAATAGAATTAGAAAAATGTAATAAATACTAATTATAGTCTGATTAATTACTTATAAGAGTTTATGTCATTTTTTTTAATTTTCATTGTAGTTGTTTGATAGATAGATCTCCAACATGTTAATATTTTTGATTATTAGACATTAATTTTAAAATATTGAACTGATAACAATTTATGGATGGGGTTAAATAACATATTAATATCATTATTATTATTATTATTATTATTATTATTATTATTATTAAAAAGGTGAGAAATATATTTAAGACATAAGATACTATACTAACTAAATAGCTAAAGTCATTATTATTGGTTAACTGAATCAAGTTTATTACTTATAATTTGTTTAGTGGGTAAACTAATATATAAAGAAAATTGGATATTTGTTTAGAGCGTAAGCAAATATAGAAAGAAAATTGGATATTTTTTTCTTTACTTCATGGAATTCACCTACGAACATAATTTTCGTTATAGTATCATGTTTCCATATAAAAAGTCACAAGAGATTAAACCCGATTTTGCTTGTTTAATTAAAATTATTAAATTTTTAATGATTAAAATCTTAAAAGAAATTATGAAAAAAGTCAAACTAATTCATAAATTGAGAAAACATAATAAAAAGGAATGATCATGGAAAGAAAAAAAAAACTATATTTCTCAAAAGAAAAATAACGTTTCGTGAAAGATATACCAATTATTTGGGTTAATAATCTCAAACTTTTCCCAAAATTATTCATTAACAAATTAGTCGATTCTTGTTGTTCCAAATATGAATGATGTTTCATTCGTCCAAATAATTGAAGACAAAGATTGAAGGCCAATAAGTATACTAATTTTTAATAAATTAATTTTGAGGACAATATTTAATTGTAACACCTTTGATTTTAATTTTATAATAATAATTATAATTATTCGTCAAGGTTTTATTAGAATGCTTTTTCAAAAGAATATCAACATTTCAATTTATACTAATAATTCTTTTAGTTGGTAGGTTATTTCTTATTTGTATAATAGATTGACATATAGAAAAATAGACAAGTTTCTCTATATACTTTTTTTTCTCACTACACACTTTTGATGATGTTTTTATTTTTTACAAGTGAATTTTTTATCATAAATATATGATTATAGAATCACTTAACTCCATTATTATATTGCCTAATGTTGATGTTATTTTATGTGGTCTATAAATTAAATATTGTACCATCGATATAATATAATTATGCATGTAGATTATATATTATGAAAAATAATATTTTAACAACTAAATTTTGACAATTTTATTTAACAATAAGAGATGAAATCTCTTAAATGACTATTTATGTATTTATTTTCTCATTTTTCTATATTATAAAATTATTTAAAAAATAACACATCATGTTGTAAAAAAAAATTATCAAAATTTAATAGTTTTTCTTATATTTTCTTTTCTTGAAACTCCAAACACATTTATTATTTTTATATTATCTATAAAAAATAAATATTCTAACTATCTTAATACACGGTTCATGATTGTCATCGTACTTACAAATAAGCTAATATAAACTTATTTGATAAAACACACTATCTAACTTTAAATTTTAAGAAAAGAAAATTAATATAAATTTTAAGAAAAGGAAAATTAATATAAATTTTAAGAAATATTTTACAGTTACACGTTCACGAATTTTTAAAATAAATTCAACAGAGTTATTTCAAATGAAGTTTATTTTTATGTTTCTGATTACTTATGATCGTCAATTTTTTTAGTATATACTTATATTAATTTCCAATTGTAAATTTATATATCTTCAATACTCTCATGAAAAAATTTTCACAGTAAAACAAAATAAATAATAATTTTAAAGTTGTTAAGATTTAAATGTTAAATAGTAAAAGATGATACATTGTTCAAAAAAATATCTTTAATAATTGTTTGTATCAGCAAGCAAACACTGATATAAAAGTGTCATGGTACCACGTTCATATAAAACAAAAGTGCTTTCATGATTGTTAGATATTAATAGGTATGATTTCGTCTCGTCACCAGTCATATCTTCCAACATCTCCCTATTTTAGTTCTGGATTTCCATAAATGTAAAAATTTTCATTTTATACTTTTAGGTTTAACAATCTAGATATTCAAAATATTTTTTACATTTCATAATTTGAATTTGAAAGTTAAAAATAATTTCAAAATTATATAATTTAAAAATATAAATAATACAATTAAAAAATATAAAAAATAAATTATATAATTTAGTGCAATCAGATTTTTTTATAATTTTATAATTCAGAATTTATTTTTATTTTTAAAGTTTACAATTTAAAACAGTGTAAAACATTAACTTTTTTTTATATTATGGAGATTCAAGACAAAAATATGGAAGTGTGGGAAGAATTCGCTCGACCCATACATATGCATTATTCACATTTCATAGGAGCGCTTCTTCTTTCTTCTTTATCAGTGTTAAGGATTATTTTTTTTTTATCGATAGTTCAAGATTATTATTATTTAGAAATGTACAGAATTTTTAATTAAAGCTCTTCCTTAAATATAATAAAAAATTGAACTAAAATCCCGTGATGCAGTCCAATGAGATCAATCCTTTAACTAACACATTATGACAATGTCAGTAATGGACGATCATTGGGCTGGGTCTAGGTCTAGCCCAAATTTTATTTTGAACATAGTATCACCTGAGGCCCACTTCTAACTGAATTGCCGAAGCACATTGTAGTGTATATTTTCGAAGACAGTAGCTACCACAGTTGAAACTTGAGCTTAGACAGTGTTTCTGAACATACCAAATTTTTTTTCTTGAATACAAAGTATAATAGTACAAGTATTATTAATATTATGATTATACGTTTTTTAGATTGATAAATATATAATTTAAAGTATTAATTATAATAAATAATTAAACTCGAAATATATTAAACATATAAATAAACACTTTTTATATATAAATTATATTCATTATAAATAACTTATATTGTGATATATTGTTAGTTTAAATTATTAATAATTTAAAAAAAAGTTGAAATTCAAGTTAGTACTCAATATATTAAAACTAATAGATTTAAAGATAAAAATATTATAAAAAAAATCTTCAAAAAGTTATCATAAAAGAAAGTAAATAATTAACTTTCTTAAAATTGAAAGCTAAAAGGCCTTCTCTTATTCATACACTAAAAGAATTAGCTTTGAAACATGAATTAGGCTCAATTTACTTATACATAATAGGGCTGATGTGCATATTATTATTTTTTATTCGCAAAAGGGACTTATTCCCGCACCTCCAACGATTTTATCTGTACTTCCAAAATCTTTCAAGACACTACCCTAGGTAAAAATTAATTACCACATTCTCTCCTCCTCTTATCATTAATTAAAATGTATTTTATTTGTTTGAGTTTTAATTTAATAGTAATAATTTAAACAAAATTTATTAAGTATTTTAATTAATATAATTTAAAATTTCAATTTAATTTAATATTTGTTAATTGGATTTCAAAATTTTAGTCAGAATTTTGAAATTCGAGATTTTTCTTTAACTGAATTTTGAAATCTAATAAAATATTTAAAGCATATGTGAAATCTGATAAGTTACTTGTTGGGAAATTAAGATAGAGTAAATTTCTTAACCGGATTTAAAATATAGTACATACAATATATATTGATGTGGGTGCGAGGACTAGTTAATATAAGGTTTAATTAGTAAGATGGTATTATTTCTGTTCAGATGTGTCAGGTTGGTATCCGTTTTTAACAATGCGTTAATTGAGTCTCAATTTTTTAAAAGATGTCTCAATTAGGTCTTTTTTAGCAACAAATTATTAATAAACGGTATTGATATTTAAAATGACTTACAAAATTAAGTATTGATATTCATATTAAAATTTAGTGGTAAAAGTCATTAATTAAGTTAACGATTTTAATACTTTTTGTCGGAAAGGGATCCGATTGAGACACTTATTCAAAAATTAGGATTCGATTGACATATTTTTTAAAATCAATATCAAACTTATACATCTAAATAAGAGTGAGTACCATTTGACTAATTAAACCTTAATATAACTGCAATTATTACTGAGGTACATATTTGGTATTATAGTAAAATTTTAAGGGTGCAGAAGAAAAATTTGAGTGACATGAAGAAACCGTATCTTTTGAATGGCATGGACCTACGTAGACAAATTTAGATTGCTTCTTCCTGCAGCTCTCTTTTTTTTTTTTCTCTTCATGCAACCCCATAAATTCTAACATCGTCATTTTACCTTGATTAAAATATATTAAAAAACTTAAAATGTTACCATTCCCACTTTCCCTTACGTTCTTCCGCGGCGCTAGCATTCCAGCTCCCTAATCCTTCTTACAATTTGCAGTGTTGGCTTTTCTGTTAAAAATAATTGACGAATCAATTCTATTAGTGACTTATTTAAAATATTATGATGAATTTAATTGTGATTTAATAAAATATAAAGATTTATTGGTTATTATTATGGGAAGTGATAATAAAATAAAATAAAGATAAAGATAAAATAAAAACCAACTTAATGGACGTTGGTTTATAAGAGGAATAGGGGTTTTGTTTCTGGCCATAAGGTTCTGTAACCCATCAAGAGTATGTGAGAAGATAAAGAAAGACAAAGAGATAGATTGAAAAACGGTGGTTGAAGAACACACAAGATTATAAATTAAAGAACGCATATTCACAGGATCTCTCATGGATCAAGGTTAGTGCTCTATTATGATTTATCGTGTGAGAATTATAAATCTTAAAGATCCTTAATTAGTTTTACATGTGGTATCAGAGCCTATGTTGTAGGATTTATAATTATCCTTTTATGATGTTTGTTCCCAATTTTTATGAACCCTAATTAAAGTTTGAAGGGTTATTTAAGTTTTCCGTTGCGTTAAAATTGAATGCGAATGCCATGGTTGGAAACGAGAACTGATTCTCGCTGCTTGGAATTGTAATGCTTTATGAATATTTTGTTTAAATTGATTGAGTTAATGTTACTCTTAAAGATCTCATTCTGCTGCTGCCACAAACATTTTGTGCCGTTACTGTTTTGTGTATAGTATGAAAGTTTAGAACTGTTACCTGTGCACGTGAATATGGCATAATGTGTGAATGGCAAAGTAATATGGCATAATGTGTGAATGGCATAAAACCACTACCGTGAACGTCTGCTATTATTGTGTGAACGTGCATCATGTGAAGTTACATTCCGCTACTGTTAATTTATTTATTAAAATTAAAGTGTAATGCTTTTATTAGTTGATGTCACTAATAAAATTAATATTAATTATTTTATTATATAAATAATTAATAATTTTATTTTAATTTACAATAATATTTATGTTTGTTATTGTTAAATTAAAATTAATGAGAAAGCTATATAAAGTTTATAGCAATTAAATGTATGTGTATTTATTTATTTGAAATTAAGTATGATAAATTTTGTTAGTCACCAA
>Ga0214543_1012689_pt1 | contig 11048 bp, 6 predicted proteins | sample CNSS2metaG_FD_160094 | JGI IMG/M metagenome (GOLD analysis project Ga0214543, IMG submission 160094) | Root nodule microbial communities from cowpea collected in UCLA plant growth center, Los Angeles, California, USA - CNSS2 | ecosystem: Host-associated > Plants > Roots > Nodule | place: USA...
CCCCAACAGATTTCAACATTTGGGTAAATAAGGAGCTTCTTACCAAATTAAATGGCAAAGCATTCCCATATATGCAGTTGCAAATATCTTGAATCACCAACTCTCTATCTTTAAACATTTCATTTATAGTTGTCTGTTTTGCAACTCCTTGTTTCCCCTTCTTACTACATTGAATATTTGTTTCTTCAAAACAATCTACCCGATTTGCTTCTTTTATTTTTTCTTTATCTTCTAATAACTTCAAAAACATTTCTCTAACATCATCAAGAACAGATGTACAAGCAATGACATTCTCCTTTGTTCCAGCAAGATGATGTTTCATTCTTGCTACACCACCCCAACAAGTATGTGAACAATATTTGCACTTACTAAAAGTCTATGAGGAGGAACACTCTCACAATGATTCCATGTAATATCTGTTTCTTTCTTTCTCTTTGTTTGAGACATACTCTTTCTAATTCTACAAATAAGAATAAATTCAAACTAATATTTCTTCTTAAAAAAATATAAATTAACATTCATAATAAAAAAAATATAAATTAACATTCAGAATAAAAAATTTTAAATTAACATTAAGAATAAAAAAATTTAAATTAACATTCAGAATAAAAAAAAATATAAAAGGAACTATCAAAATATAAAGTATAAAACGTATACTTTATTTTAAAGATTAATTATGTTTTAGTAAACGATGAAAAAGAAACGTAAATTATGCTAAATTATTTTAAAGTATAAAACATATTTTATTTGAAAAAGAAACGTAGATTCTGATCTTTATGCTAAAAAGATGGAATTTAAACAAAAAATCTTTATGCTAAAAAGATGGAATTTAAACAAAAAAATAAAAACGTAAAGCAAGAGATCACGTGTGAAGGTTTCCGAAAAAGTGAAATAAAAGGTTGATTTGATGTACATTAAATTAAATATTATTAAAATTAAAAATCTAGAAACTTCATAAAAAGCAATATATGAAAAAGCCAGCGGCAAAAAACATTTGGGCAAAAAACATTTGCGCGAAAAACATTTGAGTAGAAAAAATTTTAGCAGAAAGCAAACTTGTTCAAAATGCTTTCAGGCTTTCTTCTTCACGCGGTGCTTTATTCTTCACGGGTAGTCAGGTTTTTTATACTTCTTCTTTTCTCTTTCACTTTATGCTTCTTCTCTAGCTTCTTATGCATCTCATATTTCTTTCCCCTCTTAATTTATAACCAAATATCCTTCCAAATGTGACTCTTCAGTTTGGGTTTTTTCATTTTCGATGTGTATTGCATGTTGCGTGAAGCTCATCCGGTGTGAGTAGCAGGTCTGACCAGCGTGTAGGTAGTGTGTCGTGAGATGTGTATTTTGAGAAATATTTTGGGGAAGTGTAAGCGTGTCAGAATTGGCTGAAACGAAACTGAATCGGGAATCATACGATTCCTACACGATTCATCCGATTCAGAACACGATTCAAGTCAAAAAACGATTCATCTACTGATACGTTTCGTTGGACCAAAATTTTGAACCGTATCACGATACGAATCGTATGATTCGTACGATTCTAACTACCATGCTATACAATATGGAAAATCTCCTCGAAATAATCATATTTATACATCATACCCACATATAAAGCACAATTATGATAAATCCAATAGATTTATGGCATAAAATGACATTGGCTCTTCTCAACCTCATTCTAGTAGATTATGGCATAAAATGACCGACTCTAACCCCACCCCCCACCCCTTCACACCGCTGAGTTTGGTCTTCATTCAAACTTAAACTTGCTCAGTGTGAATCCTTTTCTCGCTCAACGAGGTATAGGCTCACCTAAAGATCAAGTCAACCTTGGACTCACTAAATTTTTCATAGTATCTTTTGTCTAGTGATAGGTTCACTCGCTCAACGACTAGGACCATTGGGTGCTGATTCCACCAAGCTTGTCTAACGAGTCAACGAGGTATAGGCTCACCCAAAGATCAAGTCAACCTTGGACTCACTAAATTTTTCATAGTATCTTTTGTCTAGTGACAGGTTCACTCGCTCAACGACTAGGACCATTGGGAGCTGATTCCACCAAGCTTGTCTAACAAGTCCTTTCTCAGCTAGCAAGTGAGCCCATTTGAGCTCACTAGATTTGGTTAAACTCATTTTCATCAGCAAACAACTTGTTTACCCAACAAGTTTGCATAAAACCAGAAACTCTTCATATGTATCACATCACCTATTTGGTTCATCTAATAACTTTCACATGTTTCTTAATTAAAAAATAACATACTACAAATTCAAAACGCCTTAGATAAACCAAATTGAATAAAATTACACATTCTAAGTAGTTCAACAATCATAATTTACATGCATATCATATATCAATCCATTGTACCAATTCATGAATACTCGACGTATCAATTCATACAACCAAAACAAAAGTGTGCATGAAAACTTTAACTTTTAACCGTTATAGGAATTTAGATAAAATATTTGAACATACCCTAATAATCATATATATGGTAGTCAAAATCGAGATCCTAATCAAGATTGGAAAGGATAATATAAATCGTAAATCGGAAGATCGTAGAACGATCGTAAGATCCTACAAATTTTATTGTCACTTAAAATTCATAACTAAACCTTATAATATATTAAATAAAAAATTCATCATTAGGTGTAAACAGAGAAGAGAGGGAGTGGTTGTTTCGGTGAGTAGGAGTAATTGTGTAGTGGTGGTCTTCTCGATTTATAGAAAAGAGGGACTAGTTTTAATTTTGACAAAATGGAGGGAGTTATTATTTCTTTGTCGTAACAGTGATAACTTTATCTTTTTAGTGTCCCACTTTTACTTTTATTTTTTTTAATCACACTATCCCGTTTTTTCTCTCTTGTGGAAGATAGGGAATCACTCTCTTTTTTTTGTAAGAGTTACTTTTACTATCAAGAGTCTTTACACTCTTTTATTTAATAGTCTTTACCCTCTTTATTTTAAAGGAGTTACTTTACCATGCAATAGGTTTTACTATCATGGCTATTTACTAAATGTGCTTTACAATTCGACTTTAATATACTTAAAAAACTAGGTTAAAGATTTAGGGTTTTAAAACAACTCCATTTCCATCCTCCCTCACGAAGTGATAGAGAGGCAGCCGCCACTATGCCTGCAAGAGTCGTTGTCGTCTCGAGAGTTGACATTGATAGAGGTGTCTCCGTCATTGCTTAACCTATCTCCTTATTCTCTCTCACTGTTGGAATGGATTGCGATGCAAGACAACGAGAGAAATATCGTCGCGACTTTGAGGGACTATCTCGCGAGAATCGCCGCTCCCATACGATTCACAATTTACAACGACAATCTTACACGATCCGGGAAGATCGCGAGTTTTAAGTGAAATGAGATCGGATAGGTGAAAGCATAGTATGATCTTACGGTCTGGATCACGTTTTTGACTACCATGATCATATATAAACAAAGATTTACTTTAAACAATTTTGAGTCATATGCACGTACCAAAGGGTTACATGCAACTCAAAATACTAAATTGACTCAATAGACAAAAAGGAAACTTCTATTTTGAACTTGATTCAATGAATGTGTAAACTCACTCTCATGATTTTCACTATAATCTCTAATTTTCAAAAAGATGAAAGATGAAGTTAAAAATATCGAGAGAAGTCGGATAAAAGATTTAAAGAAGAGTTGGTGATATTTATATGATAAAACTCAATTAATACAAATTGTATTTATAGTAAAATAATCAAGTATCATCTTTTAAAATTACTATTACTATTAACTATTTATTAGATCGTTGCAACATATGAAAAAAATGAGAGTAAATGATAGAGATCATGGATTGTTTCATTAATATTTTAATTGAAAAAATAAAAGAAAATTAAAATATAAGCCGACAATCATTGTTCTAAAATAGTAAAACATTATTAAAGTAAGAATATTAACACATATTTGTAAATAAAACAGCATTAATAATTTAGTTTTAAAAATTTAGCAACACATATCTTCAATTTGAAATTTTTTTGGGTATACACTCATTTTTTTTTATGTTGAAATAGGTACTCAGTATTATTGATGATGACAATATTTATAATGCATTTCTTTATATTAAATCTAATCATTTTATTGATGTAAAATTAAAGCATAAGAAATTAAAGTTGTTATCAATTTTAAGTAATTCTATATAAAAAAAGAAAGAAGAGAAAATATCATAATAGATATATATACTTATCACACCTTCGTTAGTAAAAAATTATGTTTTGACACATTTAATTTATCCATTTTATCATAAATACGACTAATATAGTATTAATCTGCACTAATATCTAAAAAGGAAGTGAAGTAATAGATTATAGTAGTACCACTTCTTTATAATAACTACAGGAAATACATATCTATACTGTTGTGTATTTATTTATTATGATAATAAAAAATTAGAAAACTAGATATTATAGTAGTTATTAAAATAAAAAAGTATCATTCAAATTTATATCAAAGCTATAAAAAGCTAATATAAAAAATAATTAAAAATAAACATTTTTATTAACTTTTATAATGTTATGATTGCATGATATTTGAAGGCAAGTATTTATACATAACAACATGTATTTATAAGAATGTATAAATTAAAAAGTGGTAACAAAAATTATTTTTGTTTATATTCTAAAAAAAAAATATTAAAATTTTTTCTTTATCAATAATTATAAATGATCCTAAATAATGGGTAAAACACTGTACTGCAAAGATCTTGTCACTGTGAAACCTGTTTTGTGGAATAAGGCATTTAGCCACTGTCACTGCTTGATTGATTTAGCTTTGCTTCTTTTCATCAAAAGTTGTTTGGAATTTTTGATTGTTCTTTGATTTTCACATAACAATCACTTTCAGAATGCTGATTGCAAAACCAAATTTCTTCTTTTTTCTTCTCTTAATATCCTCACTCTTTTTCCCAACACTCATTGCCAAGTCTTCTCGCGCAATCTCCGTAAGCCTCTATCCCTCTTTCTTTTTGTGTTTTCAGTTACCCTTTTCGTTTCTCAATTGATTTTAATATCTGGGTATCTGGCAGGATACTGAAGTCAGGAAGAACAAGATTCAGTGCTATGCTGATATTGACAGGTTCTTAAAATATCTAAGAAATTGGGTTGTAGAACATGTCTTTTAGAGTGAATTACATTTTTTTATGTTTGATGATGTTATACGTGTTGTATTGTTCCCAAATTTTTTGTCTATGCAAAATCCGTATCCAAAGGGATTATCTTGTTAGCTAGTTGAGAATTTCGGTAGTGACTTTGAAATTGAGAGCAAGTTCATAACTTGTGCCGGTAAATTTGATGTCAATTTGAAAATTTGGGTAGGAATTTGTTAAGAGTAAATTGAGAATTTGTGAAAAGTTGAGACTTTATGTAGAGTGACTTTGATAGAAATTTGAGAATCTGGGAAGAGTAAATTTCCCAGCGATTTGGGTAAGACTGAATTTGATAGCAAACTGAGAATTTTGGGGATTAATTTCAATAGAAGACACTTTGGTGGTTGGAGGACCATAGTAGGTAACATATTTTCAGGACTAAGTTGTATATTTGCTAAATTTGTTATTAACCTTTGTACCATTAGAATTGAAAGCGTGTTCAGAGTTATGCTGAGATATATAGCTAAATGCCCTTGGTTTTTCTGCTTCTGGTCTGGTTCTTATTTCTGGAATATTTAATTGGTTTGTAAAATTTTTGTGATATTCAGCAACTCTTGTTGGTACAGATTCATCCTTGTTGACTCATTTCTTTTAGCATTTTAATTGAACCATTTCTGCTTCAAGTTCAGTGCTATTCTTTGTACATATTGGTTGGTGTTCTTAGCTGGCTTCCTTTTTTTCTGACAAATTTAATGGGGTTTGTAGAGTATGTGTGATGTTTTGGAAACTATTGATTCACATTTATGATTATTTCTTTTCTGTGGTTAGTGGTTTGTGGGGTTGGTCTTGCAAATCATCAGCTATAGAAAGGGAGAATTGTGCTCTGCGATGCCTTTCACCTGCTTGTTATGAGCTCATCTATGAGAGTGACCCGGTGAGGCAATCTCTTAGTGTGATGCTTTTTTCAATAGAGTTTAGATCAGATACCTTTTTCAATTGAATTGAAATTTTTTCTTGTAGCTTGAAGAGGGAGAAAAAGACTTCATTCGCAGTCAAGAGTACAAATACTGCCTGCATAAGTATGTATAGTTTCTGCAACTCGATGCTTAGAATTTTTATGATATTGGAAGGGTTGAAGTTTTGCAGTGCATGGACTTTGATTTTACATTTAGTTGTGACTCTTTTTCCATTATTGTGACAAATCATTGAATTCCCAAAACCATAAATAGGACACATAATTTGCTTGTATGATTAAGCCAAGCAATCAACATAGAGCCTAGGGAAGTAAATAAGTTGGATCATCAATCAGTTTTTATTAGTTAACTTTAGTTTTATTGTTTGGTTGGGATTCATGTGTTGATACATTGATTATTGAAAATAGGAATAGTGAAAAATGGATCTCACAAGATTATTGTTTCTTAGGAATGTCACATATTGTTGCTTTGAAGTTTTATCTGATTTTGGAGGGTTAGTATAAATTGAAGGACCCTGATATGTTTGTGCAGAGAGGATGTAGCCACAGGGAATTATTTATAGTTGCTAGGACAGGCCAGATTGGTAATGGACATTGATGAGAAAGGTAAAATAAGCAAAATAATAGTCCCAATTTGGATAAACTTTTTCATAAACACTTACAAGAGAAGAAAATGGGAGGTAAAATAAATAAAATTTTCCCCACAAGTTAAAATCCACTTATGCTCTTCAACTCTTGGAGAAGATAAATAGTTGAGCTTTCAAAAATATTATATTGCATAAGTTGATTCTAACTTAAAAAGAAGTTTGATTCATTTTTCATTTTCTATTAGCACTTGTTGAGAGTTTATCTTGGGTTGATGTTGTTGGAAGTTTCACATTAACTAGAGATAAGACATTTCATAATATATAAGTGGGTGCAAACCTTATCTTACAAGTCGGTTTTGTGAGGTTGAATTAGGATTAAAGTCCAGTTCTTAACATAGTATTAGAGACATGAGTTGGAGCCTATCCTAGTGAAAGTTGATGTTTGTTGGGTCTATTGTTCCAACTACTATCCGACCATTATCTGACCACCCATTAATGTCTAGTTCTACGCACAAGATGAATATGCCTCAGAGCTATTAGTTTGATTTTGAAGTTAAATAAGAAAACATGTTTGATTCAAGTTTACCCTTTTAATCAATTTTACTTTGTACATGTTAAGAATTTGTTATCATTGAACCTTGATATGTTGAGATAGCTACATGGCATGTGTGAATGAAGTTTTTGGTCTAAGCATTGTTTTTTGTTTACATTGCAGATCGTCCTTGGGGGAGAGCCTTGAGGGTGTGAAGGGTTCCTTTAGCAATTAATCATCACGAAAATTCTGAACTGAAGGTTGAAGCTTTGGTGAATTTTTATACTCCTTGCTAAATTTAGATTGGAGAAAATGTCCAAAAGTGAGTGTCATAGTTTTTAACCCTTCAAAACTATTGAGGTTAGTTTATTAGTTTCTTCATCTTGTGTACCTTCTCAGCTTTTAATTCACCAATGACCATTGCTCAATCAACGGCACAATCTGGTTATCTTATTGGCTTTTCTTGATATGTTTCTACTTTCTCTGATGCTCTCATCCTTAATGCATTTTGAGCAATTACTCTGAAGGGTTTGAGTATTGCTAGAAATATTAACCTCCCAAAGTTGATGTTTTGAAGATCCTCCTTAAGTGCCAATTCCGTTTTTTTTTTCTAAAAAAACAACTTTTATTTGATCTTTGAAACCAACATTACAAATAAATAAACAAAATTACCCTCTGAACTTAGTGATCATGATCAAAATGTTTTTTTTCTATTGAGCATAAAAACATTGTATTGTTAATCAGATTGAAATCATGTTGGTATAGTTTGAATATAATTATTAACAAAGTGTAAACAAGATAGTGTCAAGGTATGAATGAATCTTTAAGCTCCAAACATTGTTGTTCTGTGTGAATCTGGTTGTCCATTTGGATTCCCTTGGTATACAAATAAGATTATATTGTTGTTGGTTTCTCCTTTTGATACCATTTATCAATATATCATTTTTAACATCTTTTAGACTCTTGCTTCCTGCACCCCACAGTTTTTTTGTCTACCCACAGAATTTTCTAAATCAACATTTACCTTCGGAAAAGTGACTTCTGGATTATATGTTCTGGAAACTTTTTGGAACCAATATTTCGGAATTTCAAGAATAAGATTTTCAAAACAGAACTTTCGAAATGCATTCTAGAATAAGCTTTCCAAAATAGGATTTTCAAAACAAACTTTTCAGAACGCATATAATGAATGTCCTTCAGAATGAGTTTTTTTCACCCGTACATGAAATGTGTTCTAGAAAGAGTTTTTCAAAATCAGTTTTTTTTTTTTTTTTTTTTTTTTTTTCTTCTGCATTTTCTATCTTCTTCCCCTGCATCATTCTTCCTCTCTTTATCTTCTTCTTCCTATGGAGAGTGGAGGAGTTGAGGAGGTGTAGTTAGTAATTGTGAGGGTGTAGAAAGTAATAGCCGATCATTTGCATATGCAATTTTAGGTACTGTAAGCATCCGGTTTAAGTCCGTACTTGCAGCTCAATTAAATCTGCATTTGAAAAAAAAAATCTCCAATCAATAATTTTATAATTTTATAATTTTATTTTAAGAAAAAATTATGTAAAATCGTTTAATTTTATATTTTATTACATTATATATATATATATATATATATGTATATATATAGAGAGAGATAGTGTATAAATAGTTAGAGAAAGAAAATATAAGAATAAAATAACAAGTTTGTCTTTGTAATATGTTTTTTATATCTATCATATATCTTATATTTTTTATAATTTTATAATTTTTAAAAAATTTAACACTTATAATATTTTACAATATTTTACGTTGTAATTATATGACTCCTATTAATTCATACTGTAATATGACTCGACTCTTAAAATTTCGTACATTTGTATATTAATTAAGTCTGCATTTCAAGAACTTATACGAATTGTTTAGTGTACATGAAAAGACAATTATTTAATTTAATAAGAGAGTTTGCACATTAGAGTATTCAAATATGTTCTGTCCTTGGAAAGTATGTTGCTTTGCTTCTTTTAAAGGTATACTTCAACTGGAAGACATAAACTAATTCTTCTTTTTGGAGACTTTTTTTTATTTTATAGATAAAAGAACAAGAAATTTGTTTTCCTTATAAGACATTCTATGTGAGTTGTCTTGACCCTACTTTACACACATGTAATAAAGTTCAAAACACCTACTTTCTGTCTTATTTTACACAACAACCCTCAAACAAACAACACAATATTAACTTATTATTATGTTTTCATATGAGTTTAATATAAATAAAACATATAATTCTTACTCTATTAATAACATAGGGAAGACGATACAATTTTTATTAAAAATATGAAAAACGATTATCATTTATTAAAAATATGTATATTTATCTGAAAACTAGATGAAATGTGTGTGATTAGAAACGTGAAGAAAAGAAGAAGAAGAAGAATAAATAAGATAATTGCAATTTTACCTTAAATATTGTAGTGATTTATTGTAACTAAGGTTCTTAACTTATTATTAGACCCTCTTGTAACAAAAACAAAATCTATAGATAAATAAAATCTGCAGAGTTGTTTCAGCATAAAACAAATAAAGGAAAAAGTATGTATAGTATGTGATGTTGGAGAAAATGTTTGAACTTTAAACTTTTGATAATTAGTAGCATCAATTATTTGAAGGAGAATTTTGACACCAATGATAGTTTTATTTGAAGTGTAAAAACTATAACTTTAAAATGGAGTTATTGGAGTTAAAATAATATTTTTAAATTAAATATAGTTTTAATATCTAATATCATTTTACATAATTTTTATTTTGCACATGAATAAAATATATGAAAAAATTCTTCCTTCTTAATTAAGAATAATACTGACCCTATTTTTACTTTAAGAAAAGAAAGATCGAAAGCAAATCCGATAATAAAATTAGGAAACTGAGATATTATGCGGTTACTGCTAAGATATTCTCCTCAAGAAAAGGACCAATCATAATTAAGGGCACATATTAAATGACAAATGGAAATTAGTAAATTATTTTATCTATATAATCTTTAATAATTAGTGGCATCATGAATTATTTTTTATTCATAAGGTATATACGCTGCATATTTAATATAATTTTTTATTTATAATTTTTAAAAATTTATTATTTTAAAAATAGTTTACTGTAATCTATAATAATATACAAAATATTACTTTTTTTTGTGTTTACATATTTAATTATTTTAAAAATTAATTATTTTTTCAATAATTTATCTTTAATTATTATTTTAAATTTTTTTGTTTTTAATAATTATTGTAAAACAATTTTCGTACATATTTTATTTTTCTAATTTTATATTTAATAAATATTTTAAAAATTAATTAAATATTATTTTTAATTAATTTTAATTTAAATTTTTATAAAAATTAAAAAATACAAACACATACAATAACATCGTATTTTCATTAGTAATATATAAAAAAATATTCTCATTTGTATCTATATCTTTCAGTTTTATTTTTAATTATTCTTTTTAACTATTATTTTAATAATCTTTTTATTTTTATATTTTATTTTTTTTATTTAATATTTAATAATTATTTTAAAAATTAATTATATATTTTTTATTAACTTTAACTCAAATTAAGAAAATGCAAACATGTCTCTCGTATGTTTTCGTTAGTAAAATTAAATTCGATAGTAAAAATGGATCTATTACGAAGTCGTTAGTAAAAAAAAATCTACTTCTATTAATAGTTATAAATTATAGATATTATGTTTATTAATTGTTATAGATTGTTATCAATTTTTATTTTATTTTCCTCTCTCTCAAACAACAAAAACATAAATAAGAAGCAAAACCATTATCCAGTGTGAAACACAACACAGAAAAAAAAAAAAAA
>Ga0214543_1012690_pt1 | contig 11047 bp, 7 predicted proteins | sample CNSS2metaG_FD_160094 | JGI IMG/M metagenome (GOLD analysis project Ga0214543, IMG submission 160094) | Root nodule microbial communities from cowpea collected in UCLA plant growth center, Los Angeles, California, USA - CNSS2 | ecosystem: Host-associated > Plants > Roots > Nodule | place: USA...
AAAGAATTTCCTGAAGCCAATTCTGAGGTTGAGGGCCCAAAATATCAGCATAAAGTTCCTGCCAAAGTATTGCGGCACTTTCCATTGATTCCTAGACTTCAAAGACTGTTTATGTGTTCGAAGACTGTTGAGTTAATGAGGTGGCATGAAGAAGAACGAGTAAAGGATGGAAAAATGAGACATCCTACTGATGGTGAAGCTTGGAAGAGCTTTGATGGCCTTCATGAAAATTTTTCTGTTGACTCGCGTAATGAAAATTTTTCTGTTCACTATTTCTTCAATCAATACTTCGCTGCCTCATAGCTTGATTTTCTCAGTTCATGGACCAATCACTAGATATTAGTTTCCAATTGAGTATCATTGATTTCATCATTGTTGCTTTGCAAATCCAAACCATGATCCAATTTAACAATATTTGAATCCTGCAATACATTCATGTATAGACCAATTGTTAATATTCTTGATCATAAATATCTGAAGTTTTATTCTATTAAGGGCTTCAACAATTGGCGAGAGATACTCCAATGCATAGTGCATTTTATGAATCACACCATGTCATTCAACTTTGGCAAATTCCAAATCTTCAAAAATAAGGTCATCAATTATCATCATCTCAATTGACTAACACAGTCCTCCTCTTCTGTTTGATCTTAGGATGATTTATTAATTACAACACAACAACACAAACCATGGTTATAGTTTTATACTTGAATAGGAAAAATGGTTTTGGAATCACCAATGGGAAAATGATAGAAGTCTTTTCGTGAAATTTAGTTTGTTGCGAGCACACATGATTGTTCTTAAATGTTAACAGAAATTATGTGTTAGGTAACTTGGTCGGTAAAGGATAATCAAAGAGAAGTATTATAAAAGTGAGGTAAAGCACATAAAATCCTATGTCAACTCCAAAGATTGAAACCAAAAAACTCTATTACCACTTAATTTGTTATATTAAGTATGAGAAAGCATGCATTGTCATTTATAATGAGACTTTGAGAATTTTGTTATATTACTTGTTAGAATGAGATTCTCATTAGTTGAAGGCTTAATTTTCAATTCATATAGAGTGCTGGGAAAAAGGATGGAGAAGAAGTCAGTAGAGTTGAAATGTTTATAAAAACTCGCCAAGGTCGTCCTTGTAGGAAAGGAAAAGCAGTGGACAAAGAAACATTGGATACTATTGTAAGTTTATTTTAATTTATGATATATATTTGAGTAGTTCATTTTTTTAACATATGATGTCATTAACTTTTGGGAAAGAAAATAGTGCCATTGCTCCACGTTCATCTGCTTCCACTCATGTTCCTTGTTTTGACCAAGTATAACAGCATGCTAACAATTTGCATTCAATGTTATAATTTGGGTACTTTGTGTTTATCTTATTTCATTTACATATTAGATCATATTTTAAAAAACTTGATCAACTTTTGTTTATTTGTTTTAGGTTGATCAAGAACCTCAAGAAAATACCGCAGAGCAAATGGAAGAATGATTGATTGAAGAACCTCTAGATTTTACATAGCAAATGTTATAATTCTTTTGTTATCTTTTAACTCTTTTAGTTTTAATACTTACAACACTTTTAGTTTTAGCATACATTGGACTACACATATGTTACTTTTAACTCTTAGTTTTAATGCTTATGAACTCTTATCCGTTATTACGTATATTACATGTTTTGTAAAATTATTATTATGTTACATAAATCATTAACACAAAATAATATAAGAATTGATGAATAATTATAACTTCAGTTTGTTGTCTAAAAATAATAAGCAACATTTAAAATGTATTGTCTATACACAACAAGCCACATTAGAAAAGTGTTCTCTAAAGGATAGATAAGAGGTATGACATTTACATATGACAACATTTAAAAACATGTTGTCTAAACATGAAGCAACATTTTAAATGTGTTGTCTAAAAACAATAAGCAACATTTAAAATGTGTTGCCTATAAACAACAAACAACATTCAAAATGTGTTGTCTAAAAAGAATAGGCAACATTTAAAATGTGTGGCCTATTCTAACACTATAAGGCAACAGTTTTGTAAATTTTTGTGGCCTTTAGTACAAAAATTGTTGCCTATAACCTAAGCCCACAGCCATATCCTCCACACCTACAAAATTGTTGCCAAAGTGTTGCCTAAAGTTTAGGCCACACTTTTTTAACTTTAGCCAACACATTTTACTTGTTGCTTAAAGTGAAAAATGGTGTAGCTACCTCTTGTACCCGTCCTTCAAGATCTTACCATCTACGTTTCATTGGCATATTCTGCAGCTCTCCATCTTCACTCATTGCGCTCTCTCGACTCCACTCCCGCCTCACGGTTTTCTCTCATCTTCTTCTCCAAACCCTAACTTTTAACCTTTCTAATTTACCCTATCTATTGTTACTCTATCTTCTTCCGTTTTTAGTTTCTAAATCTTTCTGTTAAGATTCTTACCACTCAAGCTAAAACTTGATCATTTTTATTTATCAATATTTGGGGCAATGGCAACGAAAACCAAAATAAACAAATGTTGTAACATAAAAACATAAATCAGAGATGCTCCAAGTGTAACTAAACGGGAGAGAGAAAATTAAAAGGTTTTATGTGGCCCCACCAAAGAGTGGAGAGAAAAAATTAAAAAAGACAAAAAAAAACTAAGATTGCCATGGATCGAACATATGCACCCATATGCACCTTCTCACCACTAACACACAAAACAACCATTAAGCTATATGCATTTTTTTCATAATATGCACACAACAAAGTAATAAACAAATACATATCACATTTCATAATTAATTAATGTTTATCACCTATTTTATTATTCAATAAAATAATTTAAATTAGAATATATTAGAATAAATCTACATTCTTAAGCCAGTCATAAATTTTTTCATGTGTTTCTCTTTATTCTAGTTTTTCCCAAATCTTACAGTAAGCGGCCATACACTCAACTGACTATGCAGCCCAAGAATATCCAGCCCCTTGACCTCACATGTCCGATTACCCGATACCGTGTACTTGAAGTCTTCCATAAGTATGCAGTATCCAACCATATTTTCTCGTAAGCTACCTACTAACAACCTTTAAGGGTTCTTCTTGTAATTTTACCCACTTCCACTGGATCCAGAAATAGTTAAAAGAGATATTTTGGGCCCAAAAGCCCATTCTAGGTAGGACCCACATGTAAAAAAGGTATAAATAACACATTTTCTATGCATTGATTACGCATTAAAGTATTCTCTAAACCCCTGACATGACCAATGTTAAATTAAGCATAAGAGTGTCTTTTGCTGGCACCCCTACGCTGTTATCGGAGCTTCGTTAGAGTAAGGAGAGACTAGGTAGTAGGCGAGCACCAGAACAACTCAGGAGATTTGTGAAGTACAACTTGGTCCTATAAGAACAATATAATGGATAATAGTTATTGTGCAATCCCTAGCGGTGAGATGAAAGAAACATAGTAAGTGGAAAAGATATAAGATAAAAAACAATAATTATAAAGTAGAAAATCTAATGTGTTTAATCAAGAGAAATAAGTGAGTATGTGGAGTGGAGTTTAATGTCTACTAAAATATATTTTTTTTGTGTTTTTAGATCTTTATTATAGTTTTCCGCTATGTTTTTTTCTCGCTCCCGTGAGACGTGATCGTGGTCAATCAATATTACACATGGATGAGGTCGGCGACGTCGTTAATTGGCGGAATGTGGCTCCAATTGACGGAGAACGGCCTCCAGGTGTCGATTGTTCGGTGGAATCGACGGGAAATGCAGCGGAAGACTCATAATGGAACGAGTCACTCTCGTTCTCTCACGGATCCTCACAACACTCATGGTGTTGGAACCCTAGGAGGAGAAATCCTCATCTAAGGTGAAGGGTGAGTTGACGAAGGAAGGGATTAAACCACAATTCATTCATCTAAGCTAACGAAAAACAGAAAAGAAGAAAGGGACGTCGTCTAACAGGTTCTTAACGGCAAAGGTGAAATCCTAACTAAGGTGGTGTAACCCTAATGGTGAAAAGGTGAGGAAAGAAACATGGGATACTAACGGACAAGGCACCGTGGCACGCTTAAGGATGAAAAGGTGGAAACCCTAACCTAGGGTTGCTACGCGTGATGAAAAAGATGTTGGGTTCATGGATTGTCCTCTATTGCACATTTGGATGGATACTTTGGCAAAGTGAATCACATAATGCTGATGGCTGCAGATTGAATTGGGCCTCTCTTCGCAAAATCAGTTTGAGCCCAAAATAGGTGACTTATGTATGGTGTAATGCACGCGTGGAAGCAGCTTCATGTTGCATGTGTTTAGGTTGCAGCATGAGGGAGGTTGGGCTTCTCGGCCCATCAAGAATACAACGTGAAGGATGAAAGAGTTTTAGCTGAATTGGGCCGTAGGCCTAATGCCAATACTTCAAGATTTGGACAGCTCGGAAAATAGACTACAATTAACAAAACAAACCCAATTATAACAACATTTATTTAATTAAAAATAAAGAAAATAAAATAAATTAAAAGGAATGGGCCTAGCCAATGGCCCAAGCTATGAGCCTTAATGGGGTAACATCATCTCCTCCCTCTTGAAGAGGATTTATCCTCAGATCAAGAGGGTGGTAAAGCTCACAACAACCAAATTTAAGGGTCTACCAAGATAAAAAACAAATCTGCAATAGTCATCAAATAAAATGACATTAAAATCATAATGACCATGTTGTATTATTGATTGGGCAATGTGTGAAAACGGGCTTATAAAATTGGAAGTAGTTGATAATAGGCCTAATTCACAAAAAGAGTGTCTTACACTTTGACTTGGATGATTTTTGAAAATAATTTTAAAGTCAAAGTGTATTTTGGCACAATATGTTGAGGAGTATAAAATAAGGGAATGAGATGGAGAAGAAACTGTTTGAGAGGGAAACAAAACAAAAGATTTAATGAAAAAGTGAGAAGAGTTTAAAGATGGGAGAACTCCCTTTGGAAATTGGATCTTTATGGAAGGAATTGGTGAAGGATGGTACACCAAGTCCCTAACAATGAGTTCCCTTTTTTCTTTTGAAATGCTCGTTAACTCTACTACTGATGATTGTATTTCAAGCTCACTCTCTTGTCTTATTTGTTCTCTTTCTTCTAATTCTTTTCTCTCATTTAATCTTTGGCTTTTCTAAGAGTCTCCTCTTTTGCCTTTTCTTTCTCATCTCTTTTCTTCTTCTCAATTTTCTCATATTCCTCTTGCTTCTTTTAGCACGAAGCTTCTCAAGATTTTCTTTTTCTTTCTTCTTTTCAAACTCTCGAAGCTTTTTTAGTTTGGCTTGCTCTCTCTTATGTTTTTCTCTCTTTCTTTGTTCACTCAAGAGCAAGTCCAAATTGTGCTTAAAATCTTTTTCTAGCCTACAAAACTTAGCTAGATTTTGGACGAATGCATCACCTATGTCAATGAAGTTTTCTATCCTAGCTTGTTGCTCTCTAGTTATTAGAGATGACAAATAAATCCGTCCCCGTGGGTATTGCCCGAACCCGTCCCCGTTTTGATGAGAATCCCCGCATTAACTGGGTATGGGTATGGGGAATCCTCAATTTTTTCAATTGGGTATGGGGATGGGGATGGGGATGTATATATCCCCGCCATAATACCTGTCCCCGCCATATCTCCATCCTCGTTTAAATTATTAAAATATTCACAATTAATTAAGTAACCATATATATATATATATATTCTTTTTATTTTTTATTTCTTCTAAATATTTAGTTTGTCATGAAACTCATTCACATCTCTAATATATTTTTTATCTTATCATAACCTTTATGCAATTATGTTTAATGATGTATGTCAATTAAAAAAATTTTATGTCTAACATTTGAATATTTCTATTATTTTTTAATATTTTTATTTATTGTATATTTTCCTTTCACATGAGAATGTTTAATACTCTCAATTTAAGTGTTTAATAGCATAAACATTTCATTTACTAGGTAATATAAAAAAAAATCTTTACTTATTATTATTAATTTTTGTTTCATTTGAAGAACTATTTTATTTCGCTAAAACAATTTTTGTTATTTCTCAACTGTTTAGTATATATGTTCATATTTGAAAAATTTTCTTAGATCTCTAAGATATTTTTCGTCTTATCATACCCTTAATTATACATTTGTTTTTCTTTGTGCAATTCCTTCCAATAGTCTCCAAATTGTTTATAAGAGACACAAATGTTAATTTTTTAATATTTTTTATTTTTGTTTATTTTCATCATGTAGAATTCTATTTCGATAAATTTTATCTAATTATTTTTTATTTTCTAACTCATTACAATCATACTTTAATTTTTTCACTATAATTGTATAAATAATTTTTATTTACTACAATATAAAAATTTAATGTAATTGCCATGAATATTTTTTTATCACCATCCAACATATATTGGAGTTCAAAAGATACAAAATCTATGATAAAATTTTATTATTATGTTTATTATTTGTTCTTTGCGTTATTTTTTTTATCAACCATTGAGTATATATATTGATATTTTTTGAAAAGTTTTCTTAGATCTCTAAGATATTTTTGTCATCTTATCATACCCTTATTATATATTTGTTTTCCTTTGTGCGATTCCTTTCATTAGTCTCCAAATTGTTTATAATACACACATTTGTTAATTTTTTAATATTTTTTATTTTTTGGTTTATTTTCATCATGTAGAATACTATTTTGATAAATTTTATCTAATTATTTCTAACTCATTACAATCATACTTTAATTTTTTCACTATAATTGTAGAATTAATTTTTATTTACTACAATATAAAAATTTTATATAATTGCCATGAATATTTTTTTACCACCATCCAACATATATTGAGGTTCAAAAGATACAAGATCTATGTTAAAATTTTATTATTATGTTTATTATTTGTTCTTTGCGTCATTTTGATCAAGTGATGTATTATAACTTTTATTAGTGTATAAAAAATAGATTCACTATAATTTAAAAAAATGAAGTAAAAAAACATTTAAAATATATTTTAATTTGAATTTTTTTCCTTTTATATTTTTTTAAAAATATTTTTAAAATTATCAACTAGGTTTCATTAATGTTTGCAAAATTAATAAATTGTTTTGGTTCTCATGAAATTTTATTTGGTATTCTAATATAAAATGTAAACAATTATAATTTATTTCAAAGTATTTGATAATATTGAATATTTGATAATATTATGTTTCCTTTACCGTAATTTTTTATTATTTTATAAAAAATGATTAAAATTAATATTAAAGTAGTAAGAAAACGGGTACGGGTATGGGTATGGGTATGAGATTATACTCGTTACCCGGTGGAGATGGAGATTGGACAAAAGTTTGATACCCGTTGGATTTGGATACGGGGATGGGTATGGGATAGTGAAACCCGTCCCCGCCCCGCCCCGTTAGGAGCAGGGAGGGGCCTAGGCCCCCTATATTATTTTTTTTTTATTTTTAAAAATATATATATATATATATATATATATATATATATATATATATATATATTTTAATTTTTAAAATTTTGAAAATTTTAAAATTATATATGGTATATTTTAGAAATTGATGATGATTAAATTGTGTCTCTTTATTTATTTTATAAAATACAATATTTAATGTTAATAAATAATAAATATAAAAAAATATTTAGGTTTAATTAGTCTTCTAGTATCTATTTTTGTATAAAAATATCAAATTGCCACTAAATCGAAAGTAAAAGAATTGGAAGATCAACTTACATTTTTGGAAACAATAACCAAAAGAGTAATTAAATCAAACATTTATTAAAATATTTTTTATTTTCTTCTGTCATTGGCTTTTAAAATTTTGACAAACTTGTACTCATCTCTCACTATCATATGTTTTTTTTTGAAGAAAAAATGAAGTTAGACACATACTCATTATGTTTGCTCTCATTTCTCATTTGTTTCCTTCATTTCTCGAAGAAAAAAAATGTAACTCTCTCTTGTCTCACTTGATGATGAAATATTACTTTAATAGTTATTAAAATTATTTTTTATCTCATGAGCCTTTTGTATACTTACTTTTTATGATTATAGAAGAAAAAAAAATCATGTATTATATGTTTTTTTATAATCGATTTTTAATTGTGACTTGATTATAATATATTTTTCTTCTAATACTTATGTCTCTCAATATTTTATTAGATTATGATAAATTATTTTTTAGTATATTTGAAAAAAAGCATATCGATGAAGAATAAAATAATGAATTTATTTTGTAGGAGTAGTAAAAGGGAAGCTACACGTGAAGCTGAAAACAAGTTAAATTATATTTCTTCACATCTTTTAAAGTATTTAAAGCATTATACTAATAATCCAATTTAACGATCCAATTATTTTATAGAAAAGTCATTTTTCAAAGTGTTATACTATAATGGTCCAATCAAATGATAAAAAAATTATATTATTCTATCCCCTTCAAAACTCTTGGTCAAGATCCTCCATTGCTCGTTACCATCCCTACTTATAAATATGAATGAAAAAAATCGCAAATTTTGGGTGAAAAATATCCCTAATTATATTTCCCATCGTGTAACTGAGTAACTTGTATTTACAAAATCTTTAACATTTATTGTATATTTAGAGAAATTGGTAGTTTCGATTAGGGGTGATCATGGATTGAATTTTTAATGATCCAATCCACATCCATTTTGGATCCAAATAATTGGATTATATTTTCGATCCAAATCCATTTTTTCAAAAAAAATAGATTGGATTTTTTAAAAATCCAGATCCAAATATTTAGATCAAGTTTAAATCTAGATCTAAATATTTCTATCAAGTTCAAAATCCAAAAATCCATTTTTCATAAAATAAATTCAAATTAAATTTTTTAAAACTTGTGTCCATAGGGCTGACACCATAGAATTTGACAGATTTTTTGTCGAGACCAACGAGGCCAAATTTCAGAATGGGATGAACTTGGATGATTTTCGACCGAATTTCGGTCGGAGACGATGTGACCAAATTTGGGCCAAGGTCGACTTGACAAAATTTCAGTCGAGATCGACTTGACTGGATTCGACTAAATTTCGGCCAGGGCCGATTTTGCCTAATACGGCCAAATTTTGGCCAGAGCCGACTTGGCCAAATATGGCCACATTTGGGCCTGGGCCTGATCAGTCAAATTTTGGTCAGAGTTGACTCCACTAAATTCGTCGGTCGGGACCGACTTGACTGAACATGGCCAATTTTCGATCACAACTGACTAAGTTGAATATAGTCAAATTTCGTTCGGGACTTACTCGACCCAATACGGCTAAATTTGGGCAAGTGCCGACTTGACCAAATTTTGGTCATGACCAACTCGACTGAATTATGCCAAATTTAGGTTAGGACCGACTCGCCTAAATATGACTAAATTATTTCATACCTTCATTCTATCTGTTTCTTCCCGTTTGTTCTCTGTTTCTTCTTAATTCTCACTGTGGTCCAGTGCCTTCATTTTAATTTTCTCTGCTTCATTCTCTCATAGTGGTCCCTGGTCCGAGGTTTAATTTTCTCTGCTTCATTCTCTCGTGGTGGTCCCTGGTCTGAGGTTTGTGTGTTCACTTTCATTAATTTTATTTTTGAAAGCTCTCTTCTTTGTTCTCTCATTGTCACTGTCCTCCATTCTCTTCTGTGCTTAAAGGTGTTACCTGTGAGAGGTTGAGTTTCATTCATTTTTTTTCCTGGAAAGCTCTTCTCTTATCTTCTCTGCAGGTTAGCCTCTTCGAATTTGATTTGAATGATTGGAATGTTAATATTAGTTTTGCATTTTTTTCCTTTTTATTCTATGAAACGGATTTCGTGATACGTTTCAATAAAAAGCGAAATGGATTTCAAAATCCGTTTGACAAATTTTATATTTTTTTTCAGAAACGGAATTCGTAATCCGTTTCAAAAAAGTATGAAACGGATTTTGAAATTCGTTTCATAAGTTTCCATGTCTTTGTTTTATGAAACGGATTTTGGAATCCGTTTCATACTTTTCTGAAACAGATTACGAATTCCCTTTCACAAATTTTAAGTTTTTTCCAGAAATGGAATTCGTAATCCGTTTCAGAAAAGTATGAAACGGATTTCGAAATCCGTTTCATAAGTTTCCATGTCTTTGTTTTATGAAACAGATTTTGGAATCCGTTTCATACTTTTCTGAAACAGATTACGAATTCCCTTTCACAAATTTTAAAGTTTTTTTCCAGAAATGGAATTCGTAATCCGTTTCAGAAAAGTATGAAACAGATTTCGAAATCCGTTTCATAAGTTTCCATGTCTTTGTTTTATGAAACGAATTTTGGAATCCGTTTCATATTTTTCTGAAACGGATTAAAAATTCCGTTTCACAAATTTTAAACTTTTTTTCCAGAAACGGAATACGTGATCCATTTCAGAAAAGTATGAAACGGATTCATAAAGTTTCATGTTTTGTTTTCAAACGGATTTTGGGATCTGTTTCATACTTTTCTGAAACGGATCACGTATTCCATTTCTGAAATTTTTAAATGCATTTTTTGAAAATTTTAAATGAAGGGTTCTTGACGTTTTATTAACCCTAATCTTTTGTTTTCGTTATGAAATAGAATAATGTTGTTTATGTGTTTATGTGCGTGTTGATTGTGGATTTAGTGTGTTGGTATTGAATGTGGATTTAGTGTGTTGGTGAGTGAGTGCAGTGTTGTGCGTGAGTTTGTGAGTGAGTGTATATTGTGTGCTTGAGTGAGGTGAATTTTTGAATGTGAATCATGCAATCAGTTTTGAATATCACCACCATGCAATTCGTTTCATATAAAAAAAAACAATAAATACAGAACGACTTTCAGAATCCGTTTATAAAAAACATGAAACAGATTCTGTAATCCGTTTCACATAAACAATGCAAGAAACGACTTTTGTAATCCATTTCTAAAAAACATGAAACGACTTCTATAATCTGTTTCATAACACACAAAAATTTTAGGAGTCCCTTTTGGCAGAGATGTAATGATTTTATATATATATATATATATATATATATATATATATATATATATA